>Ga0209726_10000042_pt1 | contig 251292 bp, 270 predicted proteins | sample Subgrocontami54m_FD_187453 | JGI IMG/M metagenome (GOLD analysis project Ga0209726, IMG submission 187453) | Subsurface groundwater microbial communities from S. Glens Falls, New York, USA - GMW46 contaminated, 5.4 m (SPAdes) (version 3) | ecosystem: Environmental > Aquatic > Deep subsurface...
ATTTTCACTACCTGACATATCAGGTAGTAGAAATTCGCCAGTTTAAAAAATTTATAATTAAAATCATATTATATTATAACTAAACATAGTATAAAGCTCATTTTCCATAAAAGCTATTTTTTAAACTTGACAAGTATGATTTTGGCGAATTTTCACTACCTGACATATCAGGTAGTAGAAAGTCGCCAGTTTAAAAAATTTATAATTAAAATCATATTATAATTAAACATAGTATAAAGCTCATTTTCCATAAAAGCTATTTTTTAAACTCGACGAGTATGATTTTGGCGAATTTTCACTACCTGACATATCAGGTAGTAGAAATTCGCCAGTTTAAAAAATTTATAATTAAAATCATATTATATTATAACTAAACATAGTATAAAGCTCATTTTCCATAAAAGCTATTTTTTAAACTCGACGAGTATGATTTTGGCGAATTTTCACTACCTGACATAATTAGTTTTAAGTTTTAAGTTTTAAGTTTTAAATTAAAAATTTTAAGTTACGATACCTTTAAAATTATTTGCTGCGGAAAAAAGGCCTTAAATTACCATCTGGCTCGCCTTCAACTTTTTCTGGGCCATATAAAATCATCGCTTTAAAAACATCATTGTCCAGCAATGAAGTATTGAAAGGTTTGACCGCCGTATTGGCACTGCTTACATACGGTTTTTCCGCGACATCTTCCATTAAGCCAGAAATAATTTGCCAACCACTATAAATAATTATTAAAACCGCCACCGAACCACCTAAAAGCGCCATTTGTTTTTGAAAAGAAGTTAATTTAATTTTCATATAAAAATAAGTGTGTGATGTAAATTAAATCCTAAAAAGCTAAGAAGCTACAAGCTAAAAAGCTATATTCTATGGTAAAATAAAAGCACTCACTTGAAACGCGATATCCATAGTTTCGCCAGCGGAAAAAGAAACAGTTTTAATATTTAGCAAGCGACGATGTTGATACAACAAAGTCAAAAGCTGTTGAAAACCTTCATAGCTTCCCTTTTCCGCTGTAAAAGATAAAGAAATTTCTTTGACCGCAGAATCAACGGGTTTACCATCCGCGCCTTTTTCTGTGCTGAAAGCTTTTTCCTTCTGAAAACTAATGGAAGAGAATTTAAAACCTGCCATTTCGATCATGCTTCTTATTTGCAAAGTAAGTTCGGCTATTTTTTTATCTTGTGGTAGCATTAAATCTAATTTGGCAATAACATCTGGCGTTAAAACTTTTAAGTCCTCACGCGTTTCCAATAAAGATTTTTTAACGCCACTAATATCATTTAGGGCTTTCTCAAAAGAAGCCACGTCTTTAACTGAACGATAACCCTGTAATTGTGGCATCACAATAAAAGCAAAACCGGCTAAAAAAATCGTCGCGAAAGTCAGGTAGCCAATAATTTTATATTGATAGTTAAAAAAAACTTTAAGCTCAGCACTTGAATTCCTCTGTGGTATTTTTTGAGTCGTTTTATGCTGTTCCATAAATTATGGGGTAATTGGCGGCACAATTTCAGTTGAATCCTGTGGTGAAATTAAGCTTTTCGTTTCCTCAGTAGGCACTTCAGATACCCCTTCGCTTGGTACAATACTTTCTGTCACAGCATTATTAAAAAAAGGATAAATTGACTGTTGATAAATTTTTGGATTAATGGTCAGGGTTAAAGCAAAAGAAGTACCCGCATTTTCCGAAACACCGCCCTTATCTTTACTGCTAAATTGCGACACCGACACATCTTTAAAGAGTTCCGGAGAGTTTTTAAAAATATTATATTGTTTCGTGGCATCTTCTAAAGTTGGCGCTTTGGTCATCAGTGTCAAATTCATAATTTCCGACAAAGACAAACCATCATAATGCACGGTTGACAGCGTTCGTTTTTCAAGCTCTTTTAAAAAAGCTAAAATATTCCGTCGCGATTCCAAAATTTGTTGAATGGCCAAAACCTGACGACCACGACTGTTGGTTTCTTGGATTTCTCGTTTTAAATCTGACACAATTTTATTTTCGGTTTTAATTTTTTCTTCGTATTGACCCCGTTCGGCTAACTTGGCTTTGGTTAAAAGTGAAAAGACACCCCAACCAGCTACCACTAAAACCACGGCCGACACGGCTAGCGCGCCCAAAAAAACCACTTTTTCTTTTATCTCCGAAGCTTGCTGGAATTGTTCAGGCAATAAATTAACGTTTAAAGTTTCTTCTTCTGGACCCGAACTAACACTGGACGAAATTTTTTTAGAAAATATCTTTTTAATTAAACTTGAAAAAAATCCGGCTGATTTTTCGGAAATAATATTTGGCCCAACCAAAGCCGTTGACAAAGACTCGGCTGGAAGATTTTTGGACGCGCTTAATTTATGGCTTATTGAAAAAACCTCGCTCGACTCTGGTGATTTTATAGGCGCGGACAGTTGAGGCGCGTGAATGGGTTGTTCCAATTTTTTTGGCTGACTTTGGCTGTCAGCCATTTTTGATAATTCCGCAAAATTTGGCCGCGTCAAATCATTGGACGAGCTGTCGGCGCTGACCTTTTGATTTTTCGCTTTGTCCAAAGCCCGTCGTTCGGCCTCTTCTAAAGACTTTTGATCGGCAGGAAGAAAGTTGACCATACCCCGTATATCATCGCCCCATAAACAGAAACGACGCCGTTTCTGACCTGTGAGGGATTAATAAGTTAAAGTTAGACATAAATTTAGATATAGGGCTGTTTCTGTTTAGGAAAGCGTGAATGTCAGAAACATGGGGCGATGTATTACGGGGCATAATTAAGAAAGTTAATAGTTTTAAGTTAAAAGTTTTAAGTTAAATATTAGTATTTTAAGCGATTTAAATTTATTAACCTAAACAAATTCGCGCAAAGCCAGCCCACAAGCAATTGCTAATCGTGGTCCGACTTCAGACAAAACTGGCTCCAGTTCTTGCGGGTAAACAATAAACTGCCACGGATTCCCCAAAACAACTTTTAAACCTGTTTCCTGCGTTAAATAATCTGGTAAACCAGACAGAAAGGCGCTGCCACCCGATAACACAACTTTTTCAACTAAGGGATGATTCTGCCCTTTCCAAATATCTAAAACATATTTTAATTCATTAATCAAAGGTTTAAAAGTGGCGGTTAAAATCGGATTGGTGGTGCCAGCCGCTTGTTTGGTAAAACCGACGTCACGTTTAAATTGCTCGGCTCTTTTTAGATCCACGCCCATGCCGTTGGCAATGGCTTGGGTCAAAAAATTACCGCCAATATCCAAAGTTCGCGTCAAAACTGGAATGCCATGCTCGACGATAACCAAAGTCGCCAAAGTGCCACCAATGTCCAAAAGTAAAACTGGCGTAGCGTCGGCTCCGACTAAACTCCTTTCCAAAGCAAATGATTCTGTTTCTAAACTTAACAATTCTAACTTGGCGTATTGAAAAATTTTTAAATATCGTTGCACCAAAATATTGGGCGCGGCCGTAATTAAAACTCTAATACCTAAAGCTGGCGCTTGGGGTGTTTTATTTTCACCTTTATCTTCTGCTTGTAATATTGGCACAGTCGATGGTTTTAAAGCCACGGGTTCTAAAATTTTCCAATCCAAAACCATTTCTTCCAGTGGCATCGGCACAAATTTTTTGGCTTCCCAGCGAATCGCGGCCGCCAATTCCCGTTCGGCCATATTGGGTAAAGTAATAACCGAGGAAAAAACCGAAAAACTTGGCAAAGCTGCCACCACTTTTTTACTTTGAGCATGCGACCGTTCAACTAAAGTTGCCAACAACGCGCCCATTTTTTGCATTTGACCATCGGCGTCTATTTTAACATCCCCCATTTGTTCGGCTAACCCATATGTATAAAGCGCGGGCCGACCATTTTTCAAAGACAACTCCACCAGTTTCAGACTGGTTGTACCAATATCAATACCTAAAAACTGTTTGTTTGTTTTAAAGCCAAGCAAACTCATATCAGGTAGTAGAAATTCGCCAGTTTAAAAAATTTATAATTAAAATCATATTATAATTAAACATAGCATAAAGCTCATTTTCCATAAAAGCTATTTTTTAAACTTGACAAGTATGATTTTGACGAATTTTCACTACCTGACATATCAGGTAGTAGAAAGTCGCCAGTTTAAAAAATTTATAATTAAAATCATATTATAATTAAACATAGTATAAAGCTCATTTTCCATAAAAGCTATTTTTTAAACTTGACAAGTATGATTTTGACGAATTTTCACTACCTGACATATCAGGTAGTAGAAATTCGCCAGTTTAAAAAATTTATAATTAAAATCATATTATAATTAAACATAGTGTAAAGCTCATTTTCCATAAAAGCTATTTTTTAAACTTAACGAGTATGATTTTGGCGAATTTTCACTACCTGACATAAGTTTGAATAATAATTATAAATTGGTTTCAACTATATCAAGAAGTGTAGATTTTGGCGACTTTTCACTACCTGACATACCTTTATTTTATAAGCAAAAGTGCTTAATGTGTAGTGTATAAATCCAAAAATTTTCAAATTAATTGAGAAATTAAATACACTCACCTGCTATGGACTATCTGGACTCACTTGCAAGCTCGTATTATGAGGCAAACCAGATAAAATATTAACAAAACCTGGCGGCGGATTTAACCAACTTCTACCATCATCCCAAATCGTTTCCGAAGCAAATGAAGCTGAAGCGACCGTACGCTCAAAATCAAATCTACCCAAAGAGCTAACTGGCCCAACTGCAACCATTGAACCCTGAACTGTTAACGGATTAGTAGCGCTAGCACCCGTGCTAATATTACCATTAACATAAAATGTCCCCGCTAAATTTGTAATGCCCTGATCTATATTTAAATTGCTTTTGTCGTTGGGGTCGGCCTTTTGCACAATCCAGCCCAACGAAGCCAACCGATTGGGCGAATCAACGCCCGTTGTATCATAAGCTAAACTTGTGCCTGAAATAATCAAATTATTTTGCACCAAAATTGTTTTATTGCCACGTTTGCCGGCCGGAGCATTATCCATCGTATCGGCCGCCCCGACAGTAACAGTGACATCACCCGTTGGGCAACGCAACACGACCACATCAAAATTATCAAAATCAGTTTTAATGTTGGAAAAAGGTAGATTACAATCATTTCTTATTTTAACTTTGCCAAAACGACCTTTCAAAATACTCGCGATATCAATTGAACCGCGCGAAGACAAAACCTGCGTCTGACCGGAAATGACATCGCCCAAAACATTGGCACCAGCGTTAGTGGGTAGTCCTGAACAGTCGCTGTTTCTGGCAGTTGGAGTAATTGTCTCTTTAGCCGAAATCGTATAAGTCGCGCTACATTGACCGGCCGGCGGACTATCGGCTAAATTAATTTTTTTTTCACTGCGCAAACTCCCGCCTTTAACCCGTAACCACGGCGCTGTGTTAAAAGTATAACGCCAGGTATACCAAGAACAATCTATAGCTTGATCAACTTTTTGACAGGCCTGAATTTCATAAGTCTGACAATCTGGATCAACGACTTTGCTCATATAAATATCATCTGGATCTGGCCCTGTATCAGTATCTGGAACATTATCATCTACACCACATTGCTTTTCTTTTGCCGTACCAGGATAACCATTCCCATATCTTCCCAACAATTCTTCTCCCAAAGTCCCATCTTGTTTCACGCAATATAAAATATACTTAATTTTTAATTGCGGACTCTGACAATAACCATAAACTGGCATTGAATCTGGAATCACTACTGGCACTGGATTACAACCTACCCCAGAACAACCACCGTCGCAATTAACTTGACCACCTCCAGACCGGCAAATTTTCGGCGGATCTTGAGGGCAGTCAAAAGTTATAGAAAAATTAGTCGTCGTAGTATTGTTGGCACTATCAGTAATCGAAACTCTAGCAGTCGCCATAATATAGCCCAAGGGTTTAGTAGGCGTACCTTGGCAAACCCCTGCCGGCGGATTAAACGTGATATTTTTAAAAGTGTGTGATTGGGTAATAGCACCACCACCGCCTTGTGTGGGATACATTGGGCCAGCAATCCACTCCACATAAGTGTTGGGTGGATTTGGAATATAACCAACACTCTCATCTAATGGATCTGGATTATATGTCACAGTAATGTCTTGATAATTAAATTGTTCATAAGGCGTCCAAACAATCGTCACATTTGAAGCTGTTAAATCATTGGAATTAACGGTAAAATCTATGGTGGTAGAAGAAACATGACACTCGCTCGCCACGCAAGCCACGGCTTGGGCTTCACTCGCTAAAAACAAACTTAAAAGCCAGCCTAACGCGATCATCAAAATAACTTGCTTCCATGAAAATTGACGTTGATTTCGGCTTAATAATGCCGGCGCTGGCTGTTTGAAACGCCAACGGCTAAAACCTCCGACTGAAATATTTTTAATCATCTGGGGTTGGCTTATATTCATAAGCTGTCTAAAATTTCTACCAAAGAAGCCCTGAAAGGTAAAACTGCTTTATCAAAACGAACGCTCACGCGCTGGCCATTTTTTAAAGCCGACAATGGTTGCTCTTGATAAACTGTTGGCTCATAAGTCGTAGCACTAATAATTTTTGGCGGCTGAAATAAAAATATGGCCGTCTCGGCGTTAACAATAAAATTATAACTGTCCTTTTTGTCAAAAACTGAAGTCCCGCGAATACTGGAAGCAGTCACTTCCGTTAAAACTAAATTAACCAAGGCCGGCTCTTTAAAAATTTGCGCCGCGACTTTGGCTGGTAATTTAGGTGAGGGTTTGGTGGCCTGATAAGTCCGGCCAACTGGTTCTGATTTTTTTTCTACCGCCGGCGGACTTTCGGAAATTTCAACAGTCGTTGTCAATAATGGTCTTGATAAAAACCAGTAATACACTCCCCCCGCCGCTAACACGACCAGCAAAGTGGCTACAGATAACCACAAAATTCTCGAAGCTGACGTCAAAATTTTTGGCATAAATTTAAGGTGAATTCCCATCGGGATTACTTGGAAATACAGGATCAACCGCGAACTTCAAATGAGCGTTAGTCGCCCAAGCCGAATGACCGGGCGCGTAATTTTGGCCAGAATTCGGTTCTAACCGCAAACGAACATTGAACCACTTATGATTATAAGTTGTAGTCTGATTCATTTGATAAGAACAATTCCACCACTTTTTACCATCGTGGGTAGATTTATTACAAGTAATAGTGTCCCCCTCAATGTCATTGTGATCACCATTGGCAATGCGAAATGTTTTAGTAAAAGAATTATCACTATTATTTAATTGAAGGGTACGCCTATGGGTTGTTTTATTGAGCTGATCTTCTGTCGGCGCGTCATAGCCATAAACACATTTCCAAGGTTGAGCGCAAGACGCTATCGGATCAAAATTCACGACAATTTTTTTCAACCAAGGTTGTTCTGATTCTGGCATACTCACCACAAAATCAATCCGCGGTAAAGTTTTTACGACTGGATAGCGCCGACAAGCTGGGGCATTTTTAGACGTGCCACAACCAGAATTATTTTGATCATCTTGCCAATAAGCGCCACCATTAGTTTTATCGACACCGTTTAAACAACCACCATTGCAACCAGTCACTAAATCTTTATAATTTGAACCGTCCCAAATTTTTAAACTTTCTAAAGTCGGTGGCGCTCCAGCCCCATTCACAGTTATGGTATAAGTTCTTAAAACCTTCGTTAAAACATTTGTCACATCTTTAACACCAAACCCATAACTCCAGGTATTATTTTGCGGTTGAGAAGTAAATGTCACTTGTTGCGCGCAATGAGTCCCAGAAGCCACAAAATCCACCCCCGCCACCACACCGCCAACGCAATCATTTTTGGCATCGTTGTCGTAAGTATAATCCGGGCCTTCAGTTGCAACCAAGGCCACATTTTCATCAAAATCATTGATATCATCTAGGTCCAAATGCATTAAATACTGAACATCGTCGTTATCTGGATCGGTGCCATAAACATCAAAATAACACGGCACATAAGCCGTCACGACAATAGTGTTGGGAGAGGTAATACAGTTAGCCACGGCTGGGGTTGCCCCGTCAAAAGGCCAAGCGGCCTGCGCTTGTGACGCGGTCAAGAGGCCGGCTAGAAAAACACCAGCTAAAAGATATTTTGTCCAAGTTTTCATCTACATAGATTATACTTAATAAATATCAACAGCTTAAGAGGAAAAACTAGTCTAAGCTATGCTTTATGATGAGAAATGCTATAAATATCGGGTGCGATTTATTTTTTCCTAGAAATTGCCTCTTGTGTAGCGCCCCTAAAACTTATTTATGTGAAAAATGCCTGGCTGGTTTGCCTTGGCAAATTCGGGAAGTTTGTCCGTGGTGTAAAAAAGACAGCCCTTTAGGACTGACTTGCTCCAGTTGCCAAGAGGTTTATGCTTTGGCTGGTTGCTTACAGCTTACACCCTACCTTAACCCGCAGTGGCAAAAAATTTTACATTATTTAAAATTCAAAAATCTAGCTGAACTGGCTCAACCCTTAGGCCAAGCCGCCGCTTTTTATTTAACTGAAGTTATCGAGCAACCAAGATTTTTACCGCTCAAGAAATTTTTAAATCATCACCCGCTGTTGGTGCCACTGCCACTACACCAAAAAAGTTTTCTGCGCCGACCTTATAACCAAGTGGCTCTAGCTTGCGCGCCCCTAGCTAAAAAATTTAATCTTGACCAAATAAGTCTGTTAAAAAAAACAAAAGCGACGCCAGCTCAAGTCGGCTTAAACCGCAACGAGCGAATAAAAAATTTGCACAATGTTTTTAAAGCTCAAATTTCTCCACCTAGAATTTTACTGTGCGATGATGTCTTAACGACTGGCGCCACTTTAAACGAAGCGGCTCTGGCTCTTAAAAAAGCTGGTGCTAAAACTATTTGGGGCTTAACCTTTTTTTATGATTAATTAAATCAGCCCCTCCCCCTTTTCAAGGGGGAGGTTGGGTGGGGGTTAAAAAAATAAATGAATGGAAATGATTTCCTTTAATTAAAATGTCTATAATTCGCGTACGCGAATTATAGACATAAAAAAAGGACTGACGAATCAGTCCTTTACTATACATTGAATTTACCAATTCACCACGACCCGATGAATTTAATCTTAAAGCGATCACCTAAATCTTTTATTAAAAAAGATTTAAGTTTTTGTTTTGTTTGAGTCAAAGGAATTGTCTCAATATCAGGAAAATAAATAATAAAACTATATTCTCCCTCATATAATACCGAATTTATCCCAGGAACATTATGAAAAACGCGAGAAGATAGACACATTCCACTACCACACAACTCACTAGACGGCAGGTTACTTGAAAGTCTCCACGAATCACTGCCATTATATTCTTGATTAAGTTTAATTTTTAATAAATTATTCTCAGAATTTTCAGCCCGCACTTCAGTTGATAAACCTTGTTCGCGGTCGGCGGTATTCTTACCATCCTCATTTTGTTTAGGCGTAGTTTGTGTCTGCTTTGGTTCAGATTTTGACGAAGCGTCCTGCGGATGCAATTTTGGTGTCTTTGAAGCAACAGCTAATTTTTCCAATTTCCGATTTTTTTCTTTCTCGGCCTGCAATTCTTTGTCTTTTTGGGAAAGAATTGATTGGACTTTTTTCTCCGCCGCTTCAGCAGCTTTCGAAGAAATTTCCGCCAACTGCTGCTCTGATATTTGTTGATCTTGAGAACTTTGTTTTTTGTTACACGAGTCACAACCAACAAAACCGACTAAACTTATCGCGACCAGCACGAAAAATACATAAATTGATTTCATTAAGAAAACTCCTTTTTTGTGGTGAAAATGTGAATTTACGGTATTTTTGTTACCTTTACATTATCACATCTGAATATTTTTGTCAAGCCCGCCCAAGTTTTATCTCAAAATTTGGGCGGACAAGCCCGCGTTCACTCTCCTCGCCGATTCCCCAAGTTTTTGTTGATAAATTTCGCTGCAGCGAAATTTATCAACATTTATATCTTCCGCTCCACTCCCCCTTTCGGCCCACAGAGGCGGAGGCGTTTTAACCAGCTCTCTTACTCCACACCGCACTCTCCCCCCACCTTAGCCCAAAGCCAGTGAGGGAGAGGTATTGTTTCGTGCAACCATGAGGACAGATTAGCATGGTTCCGCCGGTAGGCGGATAATCTGTCCGAATAGTAAAGCAGACTTGTCGCTGGACAAGTCTGCTTGGTGCAAAGAAATAATACCTCTCCCGAACGACCAACTCTTTGGGCTAAAATAAAAATATTCTTTTTCTTAATTTTTACCCCATTAACTTAAACCGGAAAAATTGTTTTAATTAATTTTCGCAAACGATGCAACTGCACCCGAATCGCGCTCTCATTTTTTTCCATAATTTGAGAAATCTCATAATAACTTAGGCCTTCAATAAATCTTAAAATGACTAAATCCTTTTCTTCATCGGGCAAACTTTTAATTACTTCTCGCAACAAAGACCATTCCGCTTGCGCCTCCACCGTACCCGCTCGGCCAGGCTCCAAATGGGGCGTTGCTTCAACCACCTGATCTAAAGACAACGACGTTCCCCGCGCTTTTTTAGCGTAAAAATCAGCCATTAAATGTCTCGCCGTAGTAAAAGAAAAAAGACGAAAATCTTCAATCACGCCGCCATTTTGGCGATGGCGTAAAATTCGTTCAAAAACTTCTTGAGTTAAATCTTGCGTGGTTAAAGTATCCGGTAAACGAAAACGCAAATAACGATAAATGGAGGGCGCGATCCGGCCATATAATTCACCAAAAGCCGCCCCATTACCCTGTTGCCACAGAGCCAATAAACTCTTTTCAGCGATATTAGAAAATAAAGCCATACAGGCAAATCTACTTGATTTTAACCCTTTTTACCAGCTTCTGACTTTTGTATACCATCATCTAATCTTCAATATTAATTAGCTTTTCATATTGTTATTTGATACAATTATCATACTTATTAGCTTCTTCTAGGGTTAAAGTTATGAATCTTGAATTCAATGAACAAACTGGGTCACCAGAAAATACGGAGGCTGAAAAGATTAGATTATTTAACCAAACCACTATTTATATTAACGCTGGCGGACGAGGCACACGACTTGAATCAATTTTTCCAAAAGGCCCATCTGGCGTGACTAAAGCCCTTATAGATTTTAACGGCAAACCAATGATTCAAAATCATACTGACCTCTTATTAGAATTGGGATTTAAAAATATAATAATCGGTGCGGGTGATCATTTGAACATTAAAGAACATTACAAAACGCAAGAAAATGAAAAACTGAATGTTGTAAATACCGAAAATCAAGAAGATACGGGTGGCGATTTAATTAAAGCCATACGTGAAATTCAAAATATTGGAAAAAATATTCTGGTGGAAAATGTTGATACGGTTTTGTATATAAAAAATATATCTGAACTACTCGCGCAACATGAAAAAACAGAAGCCACGGCGACCATAGTTTTAACCACAAAAAAAGATGTCCCCAATGAAGGTGCTTTTTTTGTAGACGAAAGTGGTAAAGTTGTTTTTAGTAAAGAAGGCAGAAAAACCGATAAATTAATAGAACCTGAAAATTGGTCTGGCTTACGAGCAAGTAGCACCGGAGTCGTAATTTTCAAAACAGATTTTTTGCTTTCATATGATTGGCAATCTGGCCAAGGCCAACTGTCAGTCTATCGAGATTTAATACCAGAATTAATCAAACAAGAAAAATTGTACGCTTATGATAATGGCGATAACTTATTTACCGATACCGGCACACCCGAAAGTTATAAACTAATAAAAAATCATGAAAAAAAATTATTTGGAGCTTTGGGCGATAAATATCTTAAACAAGATAAAAAATAATCTTATGCCAAACAATATTAAAAAATGGATAGAACTTTCACGTGAAATTATTTTTCAAAAATACAGCAGAAAAATTGAAAAAGTTATTTTCCGTCTGCCCGATGAAAAAGAAAGCGACTTTTATATTAAAAAAGAAGGCCCCGCCGTGGGAATTCTGGCGCTAACCAAAGAAAATCAAGTAATTTTGGTGAAACAATTTCGTCCCGGTCCAAATGAAATTTTAAATGAGCTACCGGGTGGTTATATTGATAAAAACGAAACGCCAGAACAAGCTGGCGAAAGAGAACTTCTGGAAGAAACTGGCTACAAAGGCAAGGCCCAACTTGTCACAACTGCTTTTGATTGCGCTTATTCAACAATGCAACGCTATTGTATTGTTGTGACTGACTGTGAAAAAGTTGCTGAACAAAAATTAGATAAAACTGAATTTGTAGAAGTAATTTTATCTTCAGTAGAAGATTTTAAAACTTTATTACGAAGCGGAAAAAATACAGACTTAGAAATAGGATTTTTGGGGCTGGATTATTTAAAATTATTATAAAAATTAACTCTCTCATCTCTCATCTCTCATCTCTCATCTCGCTTCTCTTCTCTCATCTCGTTTCTCTTCTCTCTCTTCTGTCTTAAAAGATATTAGCGACCGACCAGAAAAAAAGTCCGCCCGTCAGCGCCAGCAAAAAAAACCAAACTAAAGTCCGAGTAAAAACCGAATAATTTTTTGGTATGTCAAAATTTAATAATAAGCCAAACGCTAACAAAGCCACTAACGCGCCTTGCGTATATGCGCCCAAGGGCTGTAATAAAATAACGGCCGCCATTTCTAAAAGTAAAAATGTCGCCACGGCAGCCCACAGCCACCAGCGCGAAATGTGAATATTAAAAATTCCAAACAGTGAATACAAACCAACCGACGCTAAAACGACACTGCCTAAAAATAACCACCAAGGATTATAATCGGCCAACGCGCTAAAAGCCGACAGGCCAGCCACTAAACCAAAAACGCCATAAACAAAAGTGCCCACCTGAAGCCAAGCCAGCGCCTCGCCACTTTCTTTTTTAGCTCTAATTTCCGCGGCCCAAGATAATAAAATAAATAAAGAAGAAGCTAAAATAAAATTACGCCACGCGCCAGTTTCAGCCACGATCCACAAACCAAACACTCCCGCTAAATGTAGGGCCAATAAACCAAAAGTGGAAAGCTGCAAACGTTTTTGCCACGGCGAATGTCCCAATGAAAAAAGTAAGATTAAAAAAGGCACCGCTAGAGAAACTAGCAACCAAACTGGCCAAAGCGAACCTTCCCATGAAGTTAGCCCGAATAAAATTATAGTTGAAAGTGGTAAGAGCCAAATTAACATAGTTAAGAAATTATAAATTCTAAATTATAAATTTTAAATTCTTCCGGCCTTCGTAGCCAAAGACACTTTGGCGGAGTAGGCAAGTTTTGAGTTTCTATCATATTTTTATTTTTTTGCTTTTAGGGCGAGCCACAAGCCAAAAACAATAAGCGCGCCGGGCCAAAAATAATTTCCGCCAATCGGCTCGATTAAATCCAAATTAGTTAAAAGCCAATAGAACCCCAACAGAGCGACTAAAAGACCCCAAAAATTCATTTTCATATTTTAAGTTTAGCAAGTTAAAACCATTCTTGCCAGCCACAACTTAACTTAAAACTTGCCTACTCCGCCGAAGTGGCTACGAAGGCCGGAAAAACTTAGAACTTAAAACTTTTAACTAATTAGTTATTGATAATCACAAAACACGGCCGCCGCGAAAACTGTGGTCCATAGGCCGTCTTTATTGCCAATCGCCGATTGCGTGGTATTGGCGGTGCGCACGATTTTACCGCTCATTTTATAAATTTGTTCCCGTTCATCCCACGCCTGATTTTCGTCAAAATCTATGCCCAAAGTTGTCGCCAACATTGAAGCCGCCAAATCTTCCGCGTAATCCCCGGCTTTTTGATCGCTTTCACCAAAAGAATTGTGTTCAGACAAATAACCATGCTGACTAGAATCAGACGGAATCGCCACGCCCACTGAGGCCGCGATTAAACGATTGGGTTCATTGGTAGAATTGCGGTCATAAACCACAAAAACCACTTGCCCTGGTTTAAGTAAAGCCGAGCCCTCTTCTTTGGAAACTTTTTTACAACCCGGGGGAAAAATGGATGAAACTAAAACAAGATTACATTGGGCCACACCCGCCTCGCGCAAAGCCAGCTCAAACGAAGCTAGCTTGTCTTTGTGCACACCAACACCTTTAGTAAAGAAAACTTTTGATGGAACTATTTGCATATTTTTTATAAAATAAAAAAAGAAAACTATTTATTAACTTGGTCGGGCTAGTGGGACTCGAACCCACGACCTCGTCGTCCCCGCCCGCTTTCGCCGTGCTTAAATATTTTAGCATATTGCTTCTTGAGTCGGGGTGAGAGGACTTGAACCTCCGACCTCGTCGTCCCCGCCCGCTTTCGCCGTGCTTAAATATTTTAGCATATTGCTTCTTGAGTCGGGGTGAGAGGACTTGAACCTCCGACCTCGTCGTCCCGAACGACGCGCGCTAGCCAACTGCGCCACACCCCGACTCAAAAAACAATTATTACTATTTCAAAAAAGCGAAAGCACGGCGGGCGGGCCGAACGACGCGCGCTAGCCAACTGCGCCACACCCCGACTCAAAAAACAATTATTACTATTTCAAAAAAGCGAAAGCAGGCGGGCGGGCCGAACGACAAGAGCCACCTGTCAGCCAAAGCCTTGGCATCGGCGGAGCCAACTGCGCCACACCCCGATGATAAAAAATAACTTACTGGAAATCGACAATTGCTACAAGCTAATTCACCTTGTTTATTACTTCAAAAGCTTTTTGGACAACTTCATCAACTGAAGTCTTGGCCTCATCAAAAATATTAATATCTGGCTCTAAACCTTTTTTATTTAGCCAATTACCATTTGGCGTAAACCATTTGCCGACTTGAAAATGAATGGCTGAATTATCTGAAAGCTCAAACCACTGCCCTTCAGTGCCTTTGCCATAACTTTTTTCTCCAACAATTTTGCCTCGATTATTTTCTTTTATCGCCGCCGAGAATATTTCCGCCGCCGATGAAGTTTCCTTACCCTGAATAATAACCAAAGATAAATCAACCAATCCACCCTTGCTATCCGCAGTATAAGTTTTGGCTGGATAACCTTTGATTTCCTCTTTAACAATTATACCATCTTTTAAAAACTCATCAGCCAGTAAAACAGAAGTTTCAAAATCCCCTCCCAAATTATTTCTCAAATCAATAATTATGCCCTTAATTTGTCCTGACTTTATTTCTGGAATATTTTTAATTTGATCAATTAAATTTAAAGGAAATTGATCTAGTCTTATAAATATTATTCCTTGTCCTAAATTTTTAGTCTCAATCGTATATATTTCTTCTGTTTGATTAAATTTCGCGTAATCATCTTTGTCCGCATAAACTCCATTTGGATCAGATAAAGATTTTAACATTCCTTCTAATGCCGATTTTTTTAAAGAACTAGAGTCAACTTGCCCATCATAATTTTTTAAAATACTATCATAAGCAAAATCCAATAAATTATTCTGAAAAAATTTTGACCCAAAATACCCTCCAGCCAAAAAAACTACTACTACCAACAAAATATATAAGGATATTTTAAAATTCATAATTTAAAATTTATAATTTATTATTCCAAACGTTTCGTATAATTTCTTTCCAATTTAAAATTCAAAATTTATAATTTATAATTCCAAACGCTTCGCATTTGGCTAAGCTTCCCTTTCTGCCAAATATTGCACCAATTCTACCAAAATTTGCTGCTTTTTCTGAAATAAATCATTTTGTAAAATTTTCGTGGCCTCCATAATTTTTTCACCAATCTTTTTTTCTAAAGCTTCCGAAGCGCCAGCAACTTTGGTCGCTTCAATCGCCGCCACAATATCTGGCTCGCTCGACTGCTTTATACCCCAAACTTTCAAAAAAATATTTTTTTGTTCCAGTGGCGCGTCTTTTAACATAAACAAAGAGACACTGCTTAATTTACCCTGACGTAAATCATCACCGGCCGGCTTGCCAGTTTTTTTGCTATCGCCATAAAGTCCCAGCCAGTCATCGCGCAATTGAAATAAATGTCCTAAAGTCGCGCCCAATAAAGCGAGTTGTCCCAAAACTTCATCGCTCGCCCCGCTTAAAAGCGCGCCGGCTTGAAGCGGTCGCGTTAAAGTTGAAAGTCCACTTTTTATTAAACGCACGCGGTCTAAATATTCTGGGGTGGCAGTCGAGGCGCCGGCCAATTGATATTCCAAATATTGTCCCGTAATTACTTCTTCGGCTGTTTGCAACATTAATTCTTTAACTTTTTCTTTTTTTATTTTAATCATTTGCTCGCACATTAAAACGAAACCCAAATCGCCTGCCAACATCGCTTTATTTTGGCCGATTTTTTCTTGCTCGTCTGCAAATTTAGTTTCTGCTTCCAACGCGAATTTTTGATTCAAAGTTGCCTTGCCCCGACGCAAAACGCTTTCATCTATAATATCGTTATGAATAATGGCAAAAGTATGCAGGAGTTCAAAAACCAAACCAGCGGTCAAAACTTCAGCCGACTTTTTTTTGCCAGCAATCGTCGCCCCCAGCCAAACCAAAAACGGTCGCAACCTTTTACCCCCAGAGAGTGTCGCCTCGGCCAGAGCCGTAAATAAAGTTTTGGCTTCAGGTAAAAATGTCACGTATTCCTGTTCTTTATCTTGTAAATATTTTTCCAAAAAGGGCTGAAATTCTTTAATGAATTCATCCTGTTTTTTAACTAAATTAGCGTAACGACCTTCTTCCATAAAATATGATTAAATACTGGTCCCCGATTTAGATAATTCTATTTTTAACTTATTGATGTATTTCATCGCATTTTCTGCTACTAATCCCAATCCTTCTAAATTCTCAATCTCTTCAAAAGAAAACCACGATATTCCCGCCCCCTCACCCAATCTTAATTCTCTAATGTGTTTCGGAAAAATTATATAATAAAAATTTTCTTCTTTAGAAATCAAATTCAAACCACTCTGGTCAATCTGAACGCCCAATTCTTCATTAATCTCCCTAATCACCGCCTCCTTGGGCACATCTTGATCAACGGCTTCAATGGCTCCGCCAAAATGATCCCATTTATTTGCTTGGTGAGTTGTTAGATTGTCCCGTCTATGGAGCAGGACCATTTTGTCTAATAGACTGTAAAGAAGAAATCTGACGGTTTTATTATACATAATTATTTAACAATCGTTGGCGGGGGTAGTAGGAATTCCGCGTCTCCGCCCGCAGGCGGCTCCTTGCACGGGGTAGAGTCAAAAGCTTGCCGCTTTTGCCTACGCTCTCCGTCAGCTGACGGATCGCTTCTACCCGTTCGATTCCCCACATTATATTACCAAAAAATTTTGTTTGCTTGAAGACAATCAAATTTTTGGCGGGGGTAGTAGGAATCGAACCTACAGTCACGGTTTTGGAGACCGTTGGTTTACCATTAACCGACACCCCCAAAGTTAAACTATCCTAGCAAAAAACCAGCCAATAGACAAAAAAGCTTGACAAATGATGTATTTCGGTGTATACTAGTAATTGTTATGGAAAATACCATTACTACAATTAAAAATCATTGCCATCATACAGTTTTAGCTGTCGGTGGTCTTGTAGTTATGGTGAAGTAATTTCTTCCCTTAATAATTAAAAAACCAGCCGACAGCGGCTGGTTTTTTTGTTTTGTACCTTACCAAAAAAGGAGATAGAAAATGTTGCGAAACGGCTTTATGTGCCTTCATAGGCAGGCTGGCGGATTGCCAAGCCATATCTGAATACAGCTGGGATTGGACAAAAAACCTTTCCCAGCCATTTATGGTCGTCATAGCTCAATCTGGTAGAGCGTTGCCCTGTGAAGGCAATGGTTGCGGGTTCAAATCCCGTTGACGACCCCAAATAAAAATATGGCTTACCAAGATAAAAAAAGTAAAAAATCATTTTTAATCAGACTCAAATTTCAACTTGGGTTAGCTTATAATAAGTTCTTTTACAAATTACTCAAAAAACAAAAGGAGCGAGACAAAATGAAACCAATTCAGAATATCCTGAAATTCCTACGAGAAAAAAATAGATTGGTAAAATCTAATAATCTCAAAATTAATGAATGGGTAGATACCTACTTAACAGATTGTTTCCTTAATGGAAAAACACTAAATATCCTTACCCAATGGTGTTTATCAAAAGCATTAGAAAAAAGGTTTAGGGAACAAGGAAATCAGTTCATCCCTTTAAAAAGAGAAAGACGACTGGTTGAGGAAGAAATTCCCAAACTTATTGCTCTTTTCAAAGAAAATGGATTCAAAATCAACTGGCTCATCACCTTCAATAGGGCACCAATTGATACGGGCTTGCTTCTTCTAGATGTCGAAAGCCAATACAAAAAAATGGTCTTGAACTTAGCACAAAATTCTCTTTACCAAGAAAGCGTTCTGTTTCTTGATTGGGAAGATGATTTTCTTGGTGAAAGAGCAAAACCAGACCAAGAAGTTCTCCGGAATTATTTTAATTATGTAGCAAAGTCTGCATTTGAAGTTCGCCTAGCACAACTAACCACTTGGTCCAGGGATGAGGCAGGACTTAATAAAACACAAGATGAATTGCAAAGAGATATTATGCTTGAAGCTGCCTGTGATGCAAGGGAAGCAAAACTCTTGTCAGGCGAAAATTCCCCCTTTGAAAAAGAAGATTTTATCATCCTGCCTTTGGAAGCAGCCGAACGATTCGACAGTTTCACAATTTTCGTAAACGATTTTAAGAAACGAATCGTATCCGTTCTTACGCCATATCCTTGGCGAATAAAAATTGAAGAATAAACAAAAAGCCCCGCGATAATATCAAAGGGCTATTTTATTTCAAAATTATTAAAAAAAATCAATAAGTTTTCTGTCCGACGGCTTCGGAGATATTTTTGTAGCCGTCGCGAGCTAAAAACTCCACCAATCCCCGTTTGATTTTTTTAACCACAAAAGGTCCACCATAAATTAGCCCCGTAATAATTTGCACTAAAGAAGCGCCCGCTAAAAATTTTTCATACGCGTCTTGGGCTGTAAACACTCCGCCCAAACCAATAATAGTGTAAGCCCCGCCAGTTTTTTTATAAATATAACTAATCAATTTTGTCGATAAATCTCTGACTGGCGCCCCAGAAATACCTCCAGCCGGCAATAAATCCAAACGTTCTTCCGAGGAATTAAGTTTCAAAATATCGCGCCGCTTAGACAAATTGGCGACAACAAAACCATCCACGAATGGATATTTTTTAACCACCTCTAAAATCTCATCTATTTTTTCAAAACTTAAATCACAGGAAATTTTTAAAAAAATTGGCGACTTTTTTTCCTCTCGACCCAAAGCCATAAGTAATTGATCTAAAAGATGTGGCTCTTGAAAAAAACAACCATCTTGAACATTGGGACAAGAAACATTTATGGTCACATAGGAAAAATGTGAAGCCAGCATTTTATAAGTTGCGACATAATCCTCTACCGATTTTTCACCAAAAATATCAGCGCGATTAGTTTTAGCGATATTAAGCCCGACTGGCCAAGTTAAATTTAATTTTTTTATTTTATGCTGTAAAGCTTCAGCCCCACGACTTTTTAAGCCATAATAAACAATCAACGATTTGTCTTCGGGCAGACGCAATAACCGCCGGCCGGGATTGCCAGCATAGGGATGACGGGTCACCGAGCCCACCTCCATAAAACCAAAACCAAGCGTGGGTAAAAGTTTGGTTAGACGCGCGTCTTTGTCAAAACCAGCCGCTAAACCCAGCGGATTTTTAAAATCCAAACCACGAACTTTTACCTCTAAAGACGAATGTTCAAAATAAAAAAATCGCTGGAATATAAACCGAACCAGCGCTAACTTACCTAAAAACTCCCCGAATGCAATAAAAAAATTATGCACTCGCTCTGGTTCAAAAAGAAAAAGAACTGGTCTTAAAAAATTTTCGTATAAAGATCCTTTCATAAACACTTATTTATTTTAAATTTTTCACATTCTCAAACAAACTACTCTGCTCGAATTAATAATTTATAATTCAAAATTTATAATTCTATTTATTTCGTTTCCTTGTGCAAAGTATGCTTTTTGCACCATTTGCAATGTTTGGAAATTTCCAAACGAGTCTTGAGTTTTTTCTTGTTTTTATGAGAATGATAATTGATCCGCTTACAAGTGGTGCATTCCAAAGAGATTAAGTTATCCTGTGACATATCAGGTAGTAGAAAGTCGCCAGTTGAAACTGCTGACTGTCATAAATCTACTTAAAATAAAATAACGCATAGGTTTGAATAATAATTATAAATTTATATTTGGTCAAAATATACAATGACAATTAGTAAAGCCGTTCACTTCAACCAAACTTGGAAGACACATTTGGCACAACTTTTCACTACCTGACATATCAGAACATTCTAATAAAATCGGGCTCTTTTGTCAAATCCTTTCTCAAATTTGGCAGAAATCATAGCAACTGATAAAATGTATCAACTAGTTGGGCTTGGCCCGAACATACGCTTCCTTATCATAATCTTCTATGGAAAATGAACCTCTGACAAACCTACCCGCTCAACCGGAAAAATCACAAAAATCACCTTGGCCTTGGGCTAGCGCCGCTATTGTTATTGTTTTGGCCATCCTTAGTTATGCTATCTGGTGGAACGACGATGTGGCCGCGCCTGTTTCAACCAAAACTACGACTGAAACTCCGCTTAACCAACCAACACCCAGCCAACAAATTGAAGTGACTTTACCCAGTGCCAATGTTGAAACAAACGTGGCTCCAACCAGTCCAGCTGTTAAAACTTTCAATATTGAGGGCGGGATGTTTTATTTCAACCCGAAAGAAATTAGCGTAAATAAAGGCGATAAAGTTAAAATTGTTTTTACTAATAAAGAAGGTTTTCACGATTTCAAACTAAATGAGTTCAATGTGGGCACACCACAAATTAAAGCGGGCGAAAGCGCTACGGTCGAATTTACGGCTGATAAAACTGGTACTTATGAATATTACTGTTCAGTCGGATCTCATCGCGCGCAAGGTATAAAAGGACAGTTAATAGTGAAATAAATTTTCATTCATTTCAAAAAATCCTGACATTTGTCAGGATTTTTTATTTTTTGTGAAGCCATTGAAAAGATATAAGTCCTATGATAATATCCTAATATTGTCATTTTTAATTCGCTCTTTTAATTCTTGCCGTTGTAGCTCAGCTGGTAGAGCATCTCCATGGTAAACCAATAACTTGCCCATTTTTTTGGAAACAAAAAAATGAATCCCGAATAACGGTTAAAGACCGGTCACTGGTCAAGACCGTAGCCAATATCAATTGGCTCGAACGACTGACAAGGGAAGCTAAATCCTATAAAAAATAGGTCAAGCTTAATATACAGTCTGCCCCTCTTAATAGTGATAAAAAATAAGAGGCAAGGTGAAGGAGAAGGTCACCGGTTCAATCCCGGTCAACGGCTCCAGTTCTTTTTAAATAGCCGTTTATAAGTCCGCCGCTTTAGCTCAGCTGGTAGAGCAACACTTTTGTAAAGTGAAGGTCCTCGGTTCGAGTCCGAGAAGCGGCTAAAGATACAGCTGATAGCTTTAAGCTGTTAGCTTTTAGAAGCGCGGTTATGTATTATTCTAGATTCTATCCGTCAGCTGACGGACCAAATTCTAGATTCTAACTGTGGGTCGGTGGCAGAGTGGTCAATTGCATTAGACTGTAAATCTAACGCCTTTACGGCTACGTAGGTTCGAATCCTACCCGGCCCAAAATAAAATCCCCTCAAAAGAGGGGGTTTTATTTTGCGACCGATTATGTTGGTAGGATTCGAACGGGTAGAAATGAGCTAGACCCGACGTCTATCGGGTCGCGGCGAATGTAGGCAAAGGCGATAAGCCTTTGACTCTACCCCGTACAACGAAGCCCCGCATTCGGCGGGGCGAGGCGGAAATCCTACCCGGCCCAAAAATAAAATCTTCTCTTTTGAGGAGATTTTATTTTTATGAAGGATTCGAACTACAATAAATAATCCATCTCTTCAAACACTGCTCTCATCGCCCAGATCTGATGACATCAGACCCACTTGCTGTTGGCGTAAAGTAATCGTCGGGTATTCAGAATCTAATTGTCGCAACTGGTCTAACCAACTACGAGCCAACTCGCCATTTTTATTAGTGGCCGCAATTTCTACCCCTAAATCCAAAACAGCGGGTTGCCCTGGCGCTAGATTAATCGCGCGCTCAATTGATAACAAGGCCTCGGCTAACTTTTCTTGAATCAAAAAAATCTTGGCTTCCGCAAAACACACGGCCACCTCTAAAGACATACCTTTGGACAAATTTGGCACCTCTCCCACTAAATCCCGCTCCAAGGGATGCGCTTTGTACCAAGCTAAAAGTTTTTCCGTATGTTGCAACAACTCAATCGCTTCGTCCCATAACTCGCGCTTTTGAGCAATTTGAAAAAGTCCATAATAAATGACCGGACTTTTAGGCGCCTGCTCCAAACAATGCAGTAAAAGATTTTCCGCTTCTTGAATCATCTCGCCTTCCAGATAGCCATAAGCTTGATACACGTCTTGTTGCAAACGCTCGCTTGGTAAAAGTTGCGGCCGACGCCGCTCATGTAATTTTTTTTCCGCGCGCAACAGCCAACCAGAAATTTGTCCTAAATTTTTAATCGCCCGTTCACCTAAAATTGTCGCCTGATGAGCTGCTACTTTGGCTTGCGCGAAAGATGCTTGCCACTTTTTTTTCATTAATTCATTTTTTAATTTTTCTTGACGCGCCGAGGCCCCACTGGTGCTATCATGCAAACGAATCGTGTACCACACGGGCCAGACGATCCGCCAGATTATACTAACGCCAGCTAAAAATAAAATTAAAAAGAAAACCGTCGCCATACCAAAATTTATAATTTAAAATTTATAATTCTAAACATGACAGCATCAGCTTCAGCTTAGCATAGTCAGCCGAGGCCGAGCCAACCAACACCCCCGCCAAAACTTCTGACTGCCAAAAACTGCTAAAATTTTCTGGATTAACCGAACCGCCATAAAGCACGCCCCTGGGCTTTAAATGTCTGTCTTGAGCTAAAGATAGCAGCATTTCCGCCATAGTTTCGGCCTCTTTAACCGAACAGGTTTCATTTGTCCCAATCGCCCATACTGGCTCATAAGCCAGCAAAAACTCTCCCGACAAAGCACCCGCCAATTCTTCCAGTTGATTTTTAACTACTGCTTCATAACGATTTTGCTCACGCTCTAATTTATTTTCACCCAAACATAAAACTGGACAGATTTTATTTTCAAAAGCTCGCGCCAGCTTTTCCGATAAAATTTCCACGCCCTCATGCAAATTTATTCTTCTTTCCGAATGACCGACTAAAACATACTTCACACCCAAATTAAAAAGCTGAACGCCCACGACTTCCCCCGTATATGGACCGGGCGAAAACGTTGAGACATCTTGCGCTCCCAAAACCAAACCTTGATTACTATATTTTTGACTCAAAAAAGATAAGTGCAAAGCGCTTGGTAAAATTATCAGCTCATCGTCTTTTTTGGTGGACACGGCCAATTCTGCTAAATTTTCAGCCTCGCCTAAAGTCGTCACATAACTTTTCCAATTAGCTAAAAAATACTTCATACCCTGTATATCAGTTAAGTATTGAGTAATGAGAAGCGAGATGCGAGATCATAAGTATAAGGCGATGCCTGCCATGTAGTGAGGCGAATGAAATGAGCATCTACTACTGTGGCATTACGGGGCATAAAAAAATTAACCACCAAAGCGACCATTAATTATCGTGGCTCTTAAAATTTCAGTTGAAGAAGCGGCGGGCGATAAATAAGCCGAAGCAGTTTTTGGCACGACTTTAATTTCTGGAATAATACCATCATAAAGCCACAAAGCTAAATTTTTAGTTGAAGCCACTCGTTCCGCTTCCGTCGGCGCGCCTAAAATTATCAACTGATATTTCAAACCATCTTTACTCAAAAGAGCGCCAAAATTATATCCCGACTCTTCAATATAGCCAGTTTTACCCGCCACCATATAGGCCTGGCCTAAAAGTTTATTGGTATTTGGCACCACTCTGGTTTTTTTACCAATTTTTAATTTTACATTTTTGAGCTGCAAAGTTTCTATTATTTTAGCCCGCGCTAAAGCCAAGGACAAAAGAGTGTGGTATTCACGCGCCGTAGACACATTGGCTGGCGAGAGGCCAGTGACATCGGCAAATTTTGTTTTGGTTAAACCCAAATCTTTAACCAAATTATTCATCTCAATGACGACTTGTGCCTCTTTTAACCCCAAACCATGAATGAGCGCTTTAATGGCATTATTAGCGCTCCCCACCAAAGCGACACGCCAATATTGTTCTAAAGTAAAAGTTTCCCCCGGCCGAACATAATAACGGCTACCTAAAATATCATCTACTTTTTGCATTTTATAACGCTGGCTCCAGTTGGGTTGATGTTGTAATAAAATATAAGCTGTCACCAACTTAGTCATACTGGCGATGGGTCTGACCTCATCCACATTTTTACCGTCCACCACCATTTGCTGACGCGGCTCATAAAAACTATAAGCAAAAACCTTGTCCAAACCGGGCAAAGTAAGTTGCGCAGCCACAGCAGTGGCCGACAGACAACTTACGACAAACAACAAACAACTTATGACGATTATCTTTCCTTTCATATATTTATTATAGCATATTTAAGATAGCTTGTAGCTTTTTAGCTTCTTAGCTTTTTAGATATTTAATTCAGAATTCAGTCGTCAGTAGATGAATCAAATACCCTATTATGCTTGAGCTAAATTCTGTAAAATTTTTTCAATCACGGCTGGGCTAGAGAGTTCGGCATAATCTGGTAATTCAGACACTTTAGCCAACCCCAAATATTTCATGGCTTCCAGAGACAAACGAAAATAAATTTCACCCGGTTTGGCCCCTTTTTCTTCTTCCACTAAATCGCGCAAGGACAAATTGCGTAAAATAAGCGAACAATTAATGCCGCGCAAAAGTTCTAATTCCGATTTGGCGACGGGCTGACGATAAGCAATAATCGCCAAAGTTTCAATTTGCGGATGAGTTAATTCGCCAAAATATTCACTCGTGGAAAGTTCGGCCACCAATTTTGACAGTTCTGGTTTGCTCCCAAGTAAAACAGTTTTGCCATTGTCCACTAAAACCAAGCCCGAATTTTCCTCGGCATATTTTTCTGCCAAAGTCGCTAAAGCTATCGTGACTGCTGACACTTTCACTCCACACAAATCGGCCACTGACTTTAAGGTCAAGGGCTTGGCACTCACAAATAAAATCGTTTCAATTTTCGCTTCTAATTTTAAAGTCATACCCTGTATATCATCGCCCCATCACAGAAACATCTTGGGTTTCTGACCTGTGGAGGATTAAAAAGTTATAGTTAAACATATTATATAGACCTAAACGAGTTTCTGTGTGTAAAAGCAAGAATGTCAGAAACATGGGGCGATGCCTGCCATGTAGTGAGGCGAATGAAATGAGCATCTACTACTGTGGTATTACGGGGCATAATAACTTAAAACTTAAAATTTAAAACTTAAAACTTACTTAAATGTATTTCTTCAAAATGCTCGCTTTGACTCGCCATAATAACTTTATTCTTTAATAATTCTAGCACAGCCAAAAAATGTACGATAATGTTTAGCCGCTCGCTTGAATTTGCTAAGTCAGAAAATTTTAACCGCGCCTGCGCTTGCACCAATTTTTCTAAATGGGCCAAACACTCTTCTAAAGTAATTACTTTTTGCACTTTGACTTCTGGTAATTTTAAAATCTCTTGTTCTTTTTGAAAAGATAAAAAATCGCTCCAAGCATTTTTTAAATTAAGCGCGGTCAAATTTTTAGCTGATCGAAAAGCTCGTTCTAAAATTAAACGCTCGGCACCGCCATAAATAAATTCTCGAGCCGCGACACGGGTCGCTAAATAACGACTTTTTTGCGCGAACGCTTCATAGAGTTTTAATTGTTCCACCAAAGATAAAGCTTCTGCTTCTTCGGGACCAGACAAATACGGCAACAATTGCCGTACCTTGAGCAATAAAAGTTTCGCCGCCACCACCAAAAAATCGGCCAGAGCGTCTGGGTCAAATTCCCCCTCTTGCGCCCGCAACTGCGATAAAAACTGATCTGCTACCGTGGATAACGAGACCTCTGAAATATTCAATTTCTCGCCTTGGATCAATTGCAATAAGGCCTCAAACGGCCCTTCAAATTGGTCTAGCTTGATATGGAACATAGTTTAGTTACGAGTTCTGAATTATGAATTCTGAGTTAGTTGTCATCCCGAGTCCGTCAGCTGACGGAGGAATCTATTTCTTTAATACTCCTCTAATTTTATCACACCAATACCAAATAAAAAAATTACCCTGACATTCTACTCCACACCGCACCTCTCCACCACCTTTCGGCCCAAAGAGACGGGAGCGTTTGAACCAGCCCTACTCCACACCGCGCCTCTCCCACCCCCCTTTCCGGTCAAGTCCGTTTTAACCAGCTTTGAGGTCTGATTAGCTGGGTTCCGTCGGTAGACGGATAATCAGACCGAAATTGCAAGCAGTCAGCTCGCGGGAAGCTGACTGCTGGTGTGTTAAAATGGACTGACCGGAAAAATAATAACTTACTTTTTTCTTTTACTTTTTTATATATTCTTTTTTAATCTAATACCAAATACTGGATCCCGTTTTTCAACGGGATGACGGCGGGAACAGTAGATTCCCGATCAAGTCGGGAATGACGAGAGAAAGGGATCCTTCGACTTCGCTCAAGATGACTAGCGTCATTTTTTTAATCCAATTTATTCAACCCTAGTTCTTTCAATTGTTCTTCAGAAACTTCCGCGGGGGCGTCCATTAATGGATCTTTACCCTCGGTTGTCTTGGGGAAAGCAATGACTTCGCGAATATTTGGTTCGCCAGCCAAAATCATTAGAATGCGGTCAAGGCCCGGCGCGATGCCACCATGCGGAGGCGGACCATATTTAAACGCTCGCAAAATGTGTCCGAATTTTTCCTCTATCTCTTCATCTTTTAAACCCAAAATCTGAAATATTTTCTGTTGCAAATCGCTTTGGTGAATTCTAATACTGCCCGAAGCCACTTCATAACCGTTCAAAACAATATCATAACTTTGCGACCTGACACTGGCTGGCTCTTTGTCCAACTTTTCTAAATCGTCTGGATGAGGCGCGGTAAAAGGATGATGAGAACTGGTGAGTGAGCCATCGTCTTTTTTTTCAAAGAGTGGAAAATCCACAATCCAACAAAAAGCCAACTCTTGCGGATTATTTTTATCGGTTCTTAAATCTGGCTTGTCCGAACCATAATTTTTTATGGCCTCACTGTATGTTAAACGGGGCCACGGACTGGCCGAAATTTTGTGCTCGGGACAAATTTCCTCGACCACTTCGGTCAATAATTTCTCCGCTAAATTTAAAATGTCTTCCCGCGAAACAAAAGACATTTCCAAATCGAGCTGGCTAAATTCCGGCTGACGATCGCCCCGAGAATCTTCATCTCTAAAACATTTAGCAATCTGATAATATTTTTCAAAGCCAGCCACCATTAAAAGTTGTTTATATTGTTGCGGGCTTTGCGGTAAAGCAAAAAATTTACCCGAACGTGTCGGCACCAAAAAGTCCCGCGCCCCTTCCGGCGTGGAACGAGTTAATAACGGTGTTTCAAATTCCAAAAATCCAGCTTTATCCAAAAATTTTCTTAACGCGCCAATAAATTTCGCCCGTAAGATTAAATTTTTCCGCAATCTTGGTCGTCGCAAATCCAAATAACGATATTTCAAACGAATCTCTTCGGCTGGCAAGCGCTCTTCGGAATTGACCTCGACTGGCAAAATCTCTGCTGTCGCCAAAACTTTTAAATTACCCTCGTCAGCCACTAAAATTTCATACGCGCCTAAAGATTCTTTATCATTGGCCATTTCACCAACGCGACTTTGCACTAAACCAGAAATTTCTATGCAAGCTTCAAGACTTACTTTTTTTAATTCTTTAACAACATCGGAACTGGCTTCTTTCGTTAAAAACAAAACTTGGACTTGGCCACTGCGGTCGCGCAAATCTATAAAAATCATTTTACCTTTATCGCGAATTTGGTTGACCCAACCAGCCACCGTCACCTGTTGTCCAACTTTATCTTTAATATCAATTATGGAGAGTTTCATAAGAGTTTAGAATCTGGAATTTAGAATTTAGAATTTAGAAAAATACCATCAGGGCGTAAGCCGATTTATCATTCGCGGGAAAGGAATTGTTTCACGAATATGATGCGTGCCACACAGCCAGCCCACCAACCGTTCCAAACCAATGCCAAAACCCGAATGTGGCACACTCCCGTATTTACGCAAATCTAAATACCAACCAAAATCATCCAGCGATAATTTTTCCTCTTCAATGCGTTTTTTAAGCGTTTCATAATCATCTTCTCTTTGCGAACCGCCAATAATTTCGCCAAAACCTTCTGGCGCCATTAAATCGGCGCACAAAACGATCTCGGAATTTTCAGAGTCTGGCTTCATATAAAAAGCTTTGATATTTTTCGGCCATTTTTCAATAAAAATCGGCACCGTCGATTCGGTCGTTAAAATTGTTTCATCATCCCCACCCAAATCTTCACCCTCTTTGATGTCTGAACCATGCGCTTGCAGATAGGCCACTGCTTCTTGGTGAGTCATTTTTTTGAAGGGCGCGTCGGCCGCTTTTAATTTGGCGGTGTCGCGTTCCAAAATTTTTAATTCAACTTCGTTTTTTTCTAAAACTTCCCGAATCACAAAACGAATCAATTCTTCCTGAATTTTTAAGTTCTCGTCGTGCTCCACATAGGCGGCTTCCGCGTCCATCATCCAAAATTCCGTTAAGTGGCGACGAGTTTTGGATTTTTCGGCTCGAAAGACCGGACCAAAATCAAAACATCGTCCCAAAGAGGCAATACCCGCTTCCAAATAAAGCTGACCGGATTGCGACAAATAAGCTGTGCCTTCGTCAAAATACGGCACGGTAAATAGCGTGGTGGTGCCTTCGCAAGCGTTCGGCGTTAAAATGGGTGAATCAAATTTCACAAAACCATTATCATTTAAAAATTTATAAATCGCGTTGATGGTTGTATTGCGCACGCGCTGAATGGCCCACTGACTTTCGGAACGCAACCACAAATGACGCTCATCTAAAAGAAACTCTGGGCCGTGTTCTTTTTTACCGATCGGATATTCTTCGGCCACTTGTACCACTGCCAGTTTTTCCACCTGCATTTCCAAACCCGAGGGCGAGCGTTCATCTGCTTTTAAAATGCCGGTAATTATAAGAGAGCTTTCAATGGTTAGTTTTTCCGTGTCGGCCCAGCTTTTTTCATCCACTACTTTTTGGTCTATAACCGCTTGGCAACGACCTGTACCATCGCGGAATTGAATAAAATAAATCTTGCCCGAAGAACGGACATTCGAAGCCCAACCCTTTAAGGTCACCTGTTTTTCAAGGTATTTTTCAGCATCTTTAAGTAAAAACATAATTTCTCGTCATTGCGAGCCCGCTTAGCGGGTGTGGCAATCCCTATAAAATTTCAATATAATTAACTCATTAAATACTAGCAAAAATGGATAAAAAAATAAACTGGACTCAAGTTGGTATTTTTGCCTCTTTTCGTTCATATTTTCAACCACTTCCTACTTTTATCTCTCATTATCTCGCCTCTCCCTTCACGCCCCCCCCTCCACACCGCGCCCCTCTCCCACTTTTCAGCCCTGTACAAAATTCAGAGGGTTTTGTTTCGTGCAACCATGAGGCTCGCTTAGCATGGTTTTTTGGCTCTCCAAAAATAAGCGAGCCAAATAGTAAAGCAGACTTGTCGCTGGACAAGTCTGCTTGGTGCAAAGAAATAAAACCCTCTGAATTTCTCTTATCTTTAGGACTGAAAAAATAAAAATATCTTTTCCTTAATTTTTAATCCTCAATTTGATACGTCACATTTATTTCTACCACAATTTCATTTTGACCAGCTTGAATTTCTGGCGCTGGCACCGAACCGCCACCACCTATACCGCCTATACTGACTGCTTTATCATAATACGGCATCGGGCCAACTGGCACTTCATTTTCATAAATGCTCATAATGTCACCCAATTCAAAATCGGCCGCCTTCGCCATAGTTTTTGCCTTAGCTTGCGCCATCGCAATCGCTTCGGCCCGCGCTTCGGCTTTCAAATTTTCAGGATCATCAATCGTAAAACTTATATTGCCCACTTGGTTGGCGCCAGCATCAGTCGCGGCTTTAATAATCACCCCGACTTTTGACAAATCACGAATTTTCACATCCACATTTTGCATCACTTCATAACCCAAAAGGTCGGGCCCAGCCGAACCCTCGCGCGCGTAATCATAAACTGGATTCAAATAATAGCCGGTCGTTTTAATATCCTTTTCTTCCACACCATTGGACTTGAGCTTACTATAAACTTCATTCATTTTTTTAGTATTCTCGGTCACAGCATCGGAAGCTGTTTTTTGACGCTCGGTTTTAAGCCCCAAAAACAAAACTGCGATATCTGGTTTGGCAAAAATTCGACCCTTGCCAGAAACAGTAAAACTATTGCGTTGATCAAACTGCACTTGATCCCGCAAAATGCCACGGACAATACCAACCAAGACTAAAATGGCCGCCAGCATTGCCACGAACCCAAAAAAACCAAAACGGCCAAAACGCGACCAACGAGATGTTTCATTCGTTGGACAAGCGCCGTCCTGACAGCAACTGCCATTGCCACAGTTGCCACCGCAACATTCACACTCGTCCAGACTCATATCTTTTTTGTTTTGTGCCATAAAATTAAAATTGTTAATAAAGAGATAATTAATTGTATACCGTTAAAATGAAATTGTCTAGACAAAAGGTCCTTTTTAGAATAAAATTGAGCAATCAATGTAAATAGCGTGCGCCCATAGCTCAATGGTAGAGCAGCAGCCTTTTAAGCTGACGGTTGACAGTTCGAGTCTGTCTGGGCGCACCAATTATTTTTTCAACCCCGCGCGTTTAACAAGGGCCATAAATATTTGCCTCGTCACATTCACGTCGGCCAGTGCGCGATGCGCTTCGGGTTGAGGCACTTCCAAAAATCGCGCCACATTGGCCAAACGATAGCTTGAAAGTGGCGGCAGATATTGTTTGGCTAAGCCAATCGTGTCAAAACAAGTATTAGCCACCATGGGCAAGGCCAAAACTTTCAAATGATGATTTAAAAAACCCAGATCAAAACTCACATTGTGTCCAACAATGGGCCAGTCTTCAAACATTAAAGCCAAAACAGGAAAAACTTCCGCCGCCGGCCGACCTTCCGCGCGCAACAAGTCATCCGTAATGCCGTGAATGGCGGCCGCTTCCGCGGGAATGGGCCGATCGTGCAAAACAAAAGAAGAAAACTCTTCCACGATTTTACCCCGACTGACTTTTTGCACACCCACCTCAATAATCCTGTCCCCCAGCATTGGGTCTAAACCAGTCGTTTCGCAATCAAAAACTATAAAATTTTCAGGAAAAATCTGTGGCATAATTTAGGATGTAGAATATTGAATGTAGATATAGCAAAGACCAAGCTTTAAAGTAGTTAATAATCGAGATATTTTCAAGCTAAATCCCTAGGCGACCTTTCGCGCGAAAGGTCGCCTAAGTACATTAATGTTGGGGGTGGAAAGAATGTGGTTAAAGTGCCTAAAAAGGCAGTTGCTAAAACCGTTCAAAATCCCCTAAAATATAAATACTTGAAGCTGGAAGCTAGCACCTACAAGCTACCAGCTACAAGCTAATAAGCTAGTTTTATGGCTGTTAAAAAAACTCTTGACCTAATCGTGCCCCCGCATAACCTTGAAGCCGAAGAGTCGCTGTTGGGCGCGTTGCTTTTGGAGAGCGAAACCCTCTTGCCCCAAATTGATGACATTATCAAGCCCGATGATTTTTATAAAGACCATCATCGTTTTATTTATGAAGCGATTTTAGCGCTCTGGGCCAAGCGTGAACCAGTCGACACTTTAACTGTTTCAAATATTTTAAAAGACCGCGCTCTCTTGGACGAACTAGGCGGTGTAAAATTTTTAACGCAATTAACGAGTGGCGTGCCACTTGTGGCCAACGCCCCTCACTACGCTAAGACTGTTAAGCGCAAAAGTTTATTGCGCCACTTAATTCACGCTGGCCATCAAATTACCCAAATGGGTTTCAAAGAAGATGCCGATGTGGAAGTGTTGATGGATGAAGCTGAAAAAAATATTTTTCGTGTCACCCAAAGCAATTTGCGACAAAATTTTATTCCCTTGGGTGACCTCATGGCCGACACTTTTGAACGGATTGACCATTTGCATGAACATCCGGGCGAGTTGCGCGGACTGACCACTGGCTTTAGAAATTTAGATATGATACTGGGAGGTTTACAAAAATCAGACTTGGTTATTTTGGCGGCCCGACCCTCGGTTGGTAAAACTTCTTTGGCTTTAGACATCGCCAGGAATGCCGCCATTAAAACCAAATTGCCAGTTGCTATTTTTTCTTTAGAAATGTCTAAAGAACAACTAGCCGAACGATTAATTTCTACCCACGCCAAAGTGGAATTATGGCGACTCCGCACAGGTCGTTTGGCCAAAGGCGATGATCAAGCCGAATTTGAACGACTCTCCCAAGCCATTGGCGAGCTTTCAACCGCGACCCTCTTTATTGACGATATGGGACTGGCCACAGTCCTAGATATTAGAAGCAAGTCGCGCCGTTTGCTGTCAGAACACGGGCAACTTGGATTAATTGTTATTGACTATATTCAACTGATGACTGGTGGCAACCAAGAAAACCGCGTGCAAGAAGTAGCCGAAATTACTCGCGGTCTTAAAGGCATTGCTCGTGAGCTCAATGTGCCAGTCTTGGCCTTGTCCCAACTGAACCGCGCGGTTGAATCGCGTAGTCCTGCCATTCCCCGCTTAGCCGACTTGCGAGAATCTGGCTCCATTGAACAAGACGCCGACGTGGTGATGTTTATTTACAGAAAATCGGCCGACAAAAACTTTGACCCGCGTGAATTGTCCGAAGAAGATAGCCACAAAGCGGAAATTCATATTTCCAAACACAGAAACGGCCCCACTGGTATTATCGATTTGGTTTTCCAAAATAAAATTGTTGGTTTCTTTGACGCCGATACGCAACATACCGAAATGTAATTCTAAATTATAAATTTTAGATTTTAAATTAAACTACCATAACTTAGAACTCAAAATTTTGAATTTTAAATGAGATACTAATCAATATTTAACTGCAATTTATAATTTAGAATTTAAAATTTATAATTACTATATGAGTGCCACTCCTTCTCCTTTACTTCATTTAATTGAACTCTTGCTCCATTTACCCGGCGTTGGTCCCAAGACAGCAGAAAAATACGCTTATGCTTTAGCGTCGGCGCCTCAAAGCACTTTGAATGAAATCGCCCAAAGTTTAAGCGATTTACGACAACAGCTCAAAGAATGTAGTCGCTGTCACACCATTGCTTTGTCCGACCCTTGTCCGGTTTGCGCGGACCAAAATCGCGATCAAAAAATAGTTTGTCTGGTGTCGACGCCGCAAGACGCGGCCGCGCTTGAACGCTCTGACTATAAAGGGCTCTACCATATTTTGGGTGGCGCGCTTAACCCCCGTTTGGGTATTACACCCGATAAAATAAATTTTGCTCATTTGGAAAGTCGTATAAAAAAAGAGTCCATCGCGGAAATAATTTTAGGTTTAAATTATGATATTGAAGGCGAAGAAACCGCTCGATACGCGAAAACTTTACTAGACAAATACGACATTAAAATAACTCGTCTGGCCCAAGGCCTACCCCAAAATTCTGTCGTGGAATACGCTGACGCTAATACTTTAGCTACGGCTTTAAAACATCGTCAGAAACTTAATTAGTTTTAAGTTCTAAGTTCTAAGTTTTAAATTAAAATACTATAACTTAGAATTTAAAACTTTGAACTTAAAACTAACTATGTCCCCTCGCTTAACAACTATTTATACCAAAAGTGGCGACAGCGGTTCATCCGCTTTAGCCAATGGCGAAAAAATAAGCAAAAATCATTTGCGTTTGGAAGTAATCGGCACTATCGATGAATTAAATTCCCTTTTGGGACTGGCGCTGTCTTATGGTTTGCCCGCGCCCTTACCAAAAATAATTCCCCAAATTCAAAACGAGCTTTTTGAATTGGGCGCGGATTTAGCCACTAAAAAAACTACCGACGCCAACCGTATTCACGAACAGCATATTCAAACTTTAGAAAATATTGTGGACAATATAAACGCCAAGTTGGGACCTTTGCAAAATTTTATTTTACCCGGTGGCACAACGACCGCCAGTTTTTTACATCTGGCGAGAACCGTCTGCCGACGAGCTGAACGAACGGCTGTGGCCTTGGCTCAAAGCGAAGTCTTACCACTTTTTACTTTGCCTTATCTTAATCGCCTTTCGGACGCGCTTTTTATGTTGGCGCGCTGGGTCAATTTTAAAAATAATCAAACAGAAACCTACTGGCAACCAAAAGATACTGACTGAAACAACGCCATCTTGACCGCGCGGCAAATTTTTGCTAGCGTGAAATTAATCGTTCTTTAAATAATCCATTTATAAATTACTTTAATAAGGAGGCCAAAATGACCGAACTTGCCAGAAGTGGCCCAATACTATTGCTTTCATTAGTTTCTTATTTGTCTCATCTCGCGAGACGCTTGTTGGCTGGTCTTTACCAGTTAATATTGCTCCCAAGGAGCTCTCACATAGATGTCACAAAACCAACTCGTGATTTTTATTTCACGAAATTAGATCAACCAGATCTAAAAATTCAAAAAGTAGTTCTGCATAAAGGAAACTTGCGGTTCCTACCCCTAGAATTTGTCTTAGCTGGAGATGGCTTCGCTCTTGAAGTCGCTCCCGGCATAACTTTTGAAAGCGCTCACCTTCATTCAGAATTAGGCATAAAAATCCTAGTCTTTGAAGATTTTCAAAAAATTTACCATGGATAACAACACAAGCCCTCGGGAATCGAGGGCTTTTGCTATTTTATCTTGGAAATTTTTACTTGAGTTAAATTTTGGCGATGGCCTCGCAGACGACGATAGCGAACTTTGCTTTTAAATTTTTGAATCATCACTTTAGCCGATTTGCCTTGAGCTAAAACATCGGCTTCAATTTTTTGCTCTAAATACGGACGACCGAGCTCGATGGTTTCGGCTTTTTCGTCGATCAAGGCCAAAACTGGTAAAGCGACTTTTTCGCCTACCTCGGCTTTCAACTTCTCAATCGACAAGCTCTCCCCTTCTTTCACAAGATATTGCTTACCACCGGCTAAAACGACTGCTAACATAGTTTTTGGAGTATAAAATAAAAACCTCAAAATGTCAAAGTCTAGTTTGTCCTAATCTTTTTAACTGTTAAATACAGGCCAAAACTTGTTAGAAGTAGGGCTAAAAGCAGGAAAGCAAAAATCTTACCCCAAGTGCTCGCGATTAAACTCGCCAAGCCAAGCAGAAAACTAACGCCCGCCAAAACACCAACTGTCTGCGGTTGAGACAAACCTAAATTTAACAAGCGATGATGCAAGTGTTTGCGGTCGCCCAAAGTGACGGGCTTTTTTTCCACAAACTTACGCCGGAACATGACCCACAAAACATCTAAAATCGGCAGACCCATCACAAGAGCGGCGGTCGCCAATTTCGCGCCCGACAAAATACTAATAATGCCTAAAAATAATCCGAGTGCTAAAGAACCACCTTCACCTAAAAACATTTTAGCTGGATACCAATTAAAAAATAAAAAGCCCAAACACCCGCCCAGTAAAGCCAGTGATAGTAAATTGCCAAAAGACAAAGGCAAGCCATAAAAATTACCTACCATAAATAAAACCATCGCCGCGCCTGCCACTTGTGTCGTTAACAAACCATCGACACCGTCATAAAGTTTAGTCGCGTACATCATGCCCAAAAGCCAGACAAACGACAAGAAGGTCGCTAAAACAGGCACCTGCGATAAATACCACCAACCGCCACCCGGCCGAGAAATGGTGCTAATTAAAACACCAAAAATTATTACGACTAAAGCTCCTAAAACTGGCCAAATAAATTGAAATCTGGGTGAGCGCGGTTTAATATCATCAAAAATTCCACCGACCAAAACTAAAAGTAAGGCCGCTAAAATGCCAACCGTTTTAATGGTAAAAATTTCGGCACGCACTTCAGGAAAAAATAAACCAGCCAAAGCCATGGTTAAAATAACTGCTACAACCACCGCCACGCCGCCGCCGAAAGGTCGCGGAAATAAATGTAATTTTCTATCATCGTCTGGCTTGTCTAAAATTTTAAAACGCCAAGCCAACCCCAGCCACCATTTGGACAAGCCGAGTGAAATCAACAAACTAGCAATAAAAACTGACAGCCAAATTAATAACATACTATTTTAGAATTTGGAATTTAGAATTTGGAATTTAGATAAATACCGTTTCCTCTCTCTGCCCTCCCCATTTTCAAGGGGGAGGTTAGGAGGGGGTTAATTCAGCATTCAGAATTCAACATTCATAATTATAAAAATTTTTCCAACAGTTGAACGGCGGCATAAGCATCGTCTTCAAGGACGCCAGCTACCTTAGCGGAAACACCCCCACTTTGGCTAGAGAAGCGCTCATCCACAAATTCCAGAGGCAAACCCAGCTCTCTCAACACCCCCGTTTCAGCTCTAACTCTTACCGCTTGCGCGCCCTCCTCCCCGCTTAAACTTATTGGTAAACCAATAATAATTTTTTGAACATTATACTGCTTTAACCAAATTCGCAATTGATTTAAAAAATTATTTTGGTCATCTCTAATTATTACGCCCAATGGTATAGGCACATTAATCGTGGCGGGCAAAACTGCCACGCCGATTTTTTTCTGTCCCCAATCGAGAGCAAGTATAGACATAGCATTTAGAATTTAGAATTTAGAATTTAGAATTTAGAACTTTTAAAAATTAAATCATTAATAATTTAATAAAAATTAAGAATTGAAAATTAAAAATTAGTAAGAATTTCATACCCGTTTTCTAAAACCGCTACTGTATGTTCAAAATGGGCCGCTAAGGAACGATCTACTGTTTGCACAGTCCAACCATCATCGGCAATTTCTGTTTCGGCTTTGCCTAAAACAAACATCGGTTCAATGGCCAAATACATACCGGCCATTAAAATAGAACCCGTTCCCCGCTTGCCAAAGTTTGGAATAGAAGGATCTTCGTGTAAAGTCGCGCCCACGCCGTGACCAGCATAATCTTTAACCACTCCTAAATTTGCGCCATGTGCCACTTCTTCAATAGCCGAACCAATATCGCCCGTAGTCGCGCCGGCTTTGACTTGATCCAGACCAGCATAAAGCGCTTCGCTGGTTTTTTCTAAAAGTTTAATAGCATCTTTAGACACACGGCCGATCGGCATCGTAAAAGCCGCGTCTGTCACCGCGCCATTTAAAATTACACCGCAATCAAAACTCACCAACTGTCCTTCTGCTAAGGGCTTGTCGATATTTGGTAGGCCATGAACAACTTCGCTATTTATAGAAATACAAATTGAGCTGGGAAAACCATTGTAGCCCAAAAAAGCTGGTGTCGCGCCAGCTTCAATAATCATCTTGTGAGCCAATTTATCCAAAGTTTGAAGCGATACGCCCGGCTTGGCTGTATTTTTTAAGGCAGATAAAACAGTCGCCAACACTCGTCCGCTGGCTCTCATTTGCTCTAAACTTGGGCTATTTTTTGCCATAAATATACCAGAACCTTACCAAAAACCGTCAAAAATAGCAATAAATACTGCCCTTGACAAAAAAATTCAAATGTGGTAAAATGTATCCAATTGCACTATCACAATTCATTCACAAAAAAGGAGTTCTCCGTGAAACTATTAAAAAAATACCCTTCATTAATAGCTGTAGTCATTGCGTCTATAATTATGAATTTTTATATCATTGGTATGATAATATCTAAGCTCAGTCCAAGTATCCCGCTCGCCAATGATGCGGTGTTATTGACAAATCGCATTGTAGTACTGGACAATGAAATCATCTGGTTAAAAAAGGAGCTCGCCAAAAAAGATTCCATAATCCAAACATTTCAAGAAAAAATTTCGATGACGGATAAAAAAAGTGATGAGATAGTTAATCGCATTGTAAGTGATGTCGTTCATCCTCCAAATTTTATACAACCAAAAATAAATATAATCCCCTGTAACTCACAACTTTGGGAAGAACTAAGTTATTATTTAGCGGAAAGATTCGGAATTACCTTACCAAAATCTGATATTGATATTTCTTCATATTAATTTCTTTCACAAAAAGACCGTGCCTCACAGCCGGTCTTTTTTATTCTCCTTCGCCAGAATACCTCGCGGCTTCCGGCCTTTGCAGCCGAAGCGGCTGCTTCGGCGGAGTAGGCTGCCGCGAGGATGCTCGTGCTTCGTAGCGAAGCTACTTCGCAGAGTAGCAAAGGCGAGGAGAACCCTGCCGTAGCCTTGGCGAAGGAGGGTTGGCTACGGAAGAATTCCGATACCGCACCGCTTGCGGTGCGGTTCTTCATTTTCTACGTTTATTTACAATTGATAATTTTTATATTATTTCATTTTCTAACTACTCAAACATTTTGTCCTATAGGATAAAATGTTTGAGTAGTTATACCACGCGCGCCTCTCTCCTCTCCTCCATCCCACTTTCGGCCCACAGGGGCGGGAGCGTTTGATCCAGCTCTACTCCACACCGCGCCCTCCTCTCCCTCTCTCCCTTTCCGGTCAAGTCCATTTTAACCAGCTTTGAGGTCTGATTAGCTTGGTTCCGCCAGAATGGCGGATAATTAGACCGAAATTGCAAGCAGTCAGCTCGCCGGAAGCTGACTGCTGGTGTGTTAAAATGGACTGACCAGAAAAATAATAACTTACTTTTTCTTTTACTTTTTTAATCTAATACAAATAGATTCCCGCCGGAGTTTATCCGCCTTTGGCGTGACGGGAATGACGGATGAAACTGGATCCGTCAGCTGACGGATGACCCTTCTTCGCTAAAGCTACGAAGGGCAAGCGAGTAGAATAGATTCCCGCCGGAGTTTATCCGCCTACTGGCGCGACGGGGATGACGAGAAAAAAATTATAAAAATTAAAGAAAAGGGTGGACTGTTTCAAACACCGCTTGAAAAACTTTTGGCACGATGGGCGAGGCATCTACAATTTTCACAATGCCTTTTTCATTATAGTGCTTAATCACCTGCTCTGTTTGCTCGTGATAAAGTTTTAACCTTTGTTTAATAACCACCGGTGTATCGTCGGCCCGCACTTCCAAACGACCATTACATTTGCAAGTATTAGGAAATGGCGGAGGCGCGAATTTTGGATGATAAACTAGTCCACACCGAATACAAGTCAGCCGACCAGAAACTCGTTCTAGGGCCACTTCGTCAGAAATATCTAAAACTATTAAAAGTCGTAAAGGATAAGCCGCGTCCAATAAAGTACATTGGTCTAAAGTCCTCGGATAACCATCTAAAATAAAACCTTTGGTAAAACAATTTTTTTGCAAAGCTTGCAATAATAAATGATGCGTATAGGTGGCTGGCACCAAATGTCCAGCTTCAATCGTGTCTTTCATTTTTTTATCTGCCGGCGATTCGGGATTAGCTAAAGCTTCCCGCAACAATTGCCCCATCGACAAATTGGGCAAACGCAACAAATCGGACAACATCTTGCCCTGTGTGCCTTTACCACAACCCTGTGGCCCAGTGACAGCGCAATAAAATGGCAAATAAACCTCTTGCATATCAGGTAGTAGAAAGTCGCCAGTTGAAACTGCTCAATCTCATAAATCTACTTAAAATAAAATAATGCATAGGTTTAAATAATAATTATAAATTGGTTTCAACTATATAAGAAGTGTAGATTTTGGCGACTTTTCACTACCTGACATAGCGATTACGCGACTAACAACAAACGACTTATAACTAACAATTTCTGATTCAAAATCATACTATTATTATAACTTAATTAATTTTAAGTTATAAGTTGAAAATTTTTTAATCAAACCAGTCATTCTTAGCGTGCTAGGCATGCTAATTGCTAGGCATACTAATTGCTACAACTGGCCGTAGTCGCGCATTTGGATTTGAGCTTGAATTTGTTTCACAGTTTCAATGACCACAGCCACCACGATTAAAAGCGAAGCGCCGGAAATAACAATCGTTTGCACGCCTGTGGCGTAACGCATAATTGAAGGCAAAATCGCAATCACGCCTAAAGACAAAGAGCCGGCCAACATAATGCGATTGGAAACCGCGCCTAAATAATGCGCGGTGGACGCGCCCGGGCGAATCCCCGGCACGAAAGCGCCCTGCTTTTGTAAATTTTCCGCGATTTGGACGGGATGAAAAACGATCGCGGTATAAAAATAAGTAAAAGCCACCACCAAAATAAAATAGAAAATATCGTAAAAAACAGAAGTTTGAAATAATCGCATCACGGTTGCAGCAATCGTACTGACCCACTGGGGCGTGCCGGTGACTAAAAATTGCGCGATCAAAGGCGGAAAAAGCATAAAAGAAAGCGCGAAAATAATCGGAATCATACCGGCTTGATTCACCCGTAAAGGCAAATGCGTGGAAGCGCCCCCATACATACGGTTGCCTCGAACTTGCCTGGCATAACTAATGGGCACATTTCTTTGAGCCTCTGTTAAATAAACTACGCCCGCGAACATCAAGACCACCAAAACCACATAACCCAGCACGCTTAAAAGTTGATCGGGCGTAAAGGTCGCGATGGTTCTCTGAATGTATTGCGGATAAGACACCACGATGCCAGCAAAAATAATTAAACTTAAACCATTGCCGACTTTACGCTCGCTTATTAATTCCCCCAACCAAACCAAAAACATCGTGCCAGCGGTCACGGTAATAATCGAAAAAAGCAAAACCGTGCCAGTCAACTCCACGCTAGCACCCAAAGGGCTAGAGCGCGCCAAAAATGTCAAAAAAGCATACCCCTGCAAAACCGCCAAAGGTACCGTCAGCAAACGCATATATTGATTGATTTTTTTCTGACCATATTCGCCTTCTTTAGACAAAGCTTCTAATGATGGTACGATTAAAGTCAAAAGCTGAATAATAATAGAAGCGGTAATATAAGGACCCACCCCCAATAAAAAGACGGAAAAATTTTCTAAGCCACCACCAGAAAAAAGATTTAGTAAACCTAAAATCTGGTTGCCTGAAACCAAAGAACGCAAAGCGGCCGTGTCTAAACCCGGCAAAGGAATGTGCGCGCCCAACCGAAAAATTATCAGCATGGCCAACACGAAGAGGATATTATTCCTGACTTCTTTAGTTTGCCATAATCTTTTTAAAATTTCGATCATAATCCTAAGTTCTATTTAACGCTACCGCCAGCCGCTCTAATAACTAAGGCCAAACTGTCGGTTGTCGGCACTTCAATCTTATAAACTTTATTGATGGTTTTAGCTGGGCCAACTAACTTTGGCACCAAAATTTTTCTATTGGCTAAACCTTTTTTGGTTAAAGCACGATGCGTAATCCGACCGCCCTCGGGCCAGGCTTTGACTATTTCAGACCAATGAATAATTTCAGATTTGGGATATAGACTTCTCATTTTATTAATCTTGGGCGCTTTAGAAATAAAAGATTTAATAGCTTTTTTACGCAAACCCTTATGACCAGAACGAGCGTTCTGACCTTTAATACCGCGCCCAGAAAAAGTGCCCCGACCCGAGCCAGGCCCGCGACCAATCCGCAACTTCTTGCTTTTAGATTTTCTAGCTGGTGATAGATTCGAAAGTGATAACATATCATTTAGTTAAAAGTTTTGAGTTCTAAGTTTTAAGTTAAAAAATTATTCTAAATTATAAATTAAATACCTAGAAAGCTAAGAATTTAAACCTCGTCGGTATTGGTAAAAATTTCGGCTTTCTTTTCTTGATCCATAATCGCCTCAGGCGTCGTTAAAACAAAACCTGCCGGCAATTTAAAACTCTGCAAAGCTTTCAAAACAACGCGAGCGTTATTCAGTTTATTTTTTCCGCCTAACATTTTTGCCACCACATTCGGTACGCCCGCTAATTCCAAAACCACTCGCACTGGCCCGCCCGCGATAATCCCTGTGCCCTTGCGCGCTGGTTTTAATAAAACCACGGAACTGCCAATTTTGCACTGGATTTGATGCGGAATAGTTTCTTTAATAATCGGCACAGAAATTAATTGCTTTTTAGCTTTGGTCGTCGCTTTAGTCATCGCCAAACGGACATCAGCGCCTTTAGCCACGCCTAAACCAACTACGCCTTTCTTATTGCCGACTAAAACAACGGCTCGAAAACGCAACCGCTTGCCACCGGCAGTGACTCGGGTGACACGCGCTAAATCCAAAGTTTCACTCGCTAGTGCCTCTTCCGGACGACGGCTGACAGAATAACTTCGATCTCTTTTATTGGAACCAGTTTGTGCCATACTTTAGAATTTAGAATAATTACACTTTAATGCCGGCCTCCCGTAAACCATCGGCTAAAGCCGCGACTCGGCCATGATAAGCATAATGACGACGATCAAAAACTACTCGAGACAAACCTTGGGCTTTAATCAGTTCGCCCAACTTTAAACCCGTGGCCTTAGCCGTCTCTAGGGGCAATAATTTAGAACCGCCCAGCTTAGCCGAAGAAAAAGCGCACAAAGTATGCTTTCTTTCATCATCTATGACCTGTGCTGAAATATACTTCAAACTGCGGTAAACCGCCACCCGGGGACACTCTTTAGTACCTGCTCCAATACTTGCCGCCACCCTTTGTTGGCGACGATATTTATGATGTAAAATATTTCTACTCATACTTATAAATAAAAATTACTTGGCAGCCGCCTTGGCAATCTTGCCAGCTTTACGACGAACAACTTCATCACTATATTTAATACCTTTACCTTTATACGGTTCGGGCTTTTTCAACGCGCGAATTTCAGCCGCCACTTGACCGACTAGTTGTTTGTCTATCCCGCTCAAGGTCAAGCTATTTTTTTCTTGCGTGACAGATATGCCAACTGGCACTTGAAATTCAATCGGATGAGAAAAACCTAAATTTAAAATTATTTTTTGACCTTGGACCTGCGCTTTAAAACCAACGCCGATTAATTCTAGCGTTTTACTAAAGCCCTGCGTCACACCCAAAACCGCATTAGCTAAAAGCATTCGTGTTAAACCCCACAAAGCTTTTTGCTTATTAACCGTTAAATCTTTAACGCTCACCACAGCTTTATCGTCAACCACTTCCACTATGACATCTTTATGAAGTAATACTTTAACCAGACCTTTCGGGCCGTTGACTTTAATTTCGCCCACGCCAATTTCAAGTTTGACGCCGGCTGGTATAATGACTGGTAATTTTCCTAATCTAGACATATGGTGATTACACAACAAACAACTGACAACTGACAACTATCGACCGAGATACCGATTGATTTAAAGTTATTAAAGTAATGGAATTTAAATAATTCATAATTCAGAATTCGTTATGCTATTTCACAAACAATTTCTCCGCCGAGACCTTTAAGCCGAGCCTGCTTCACTGTCATTAAACCTTGATTGGTTGAAACAATCGCCAGTCCCAAACCGCCCCAAACTGTCGGCAGGGCCTCATGCTTAACATACCAACGACGACCTGGTTTGGAAATACGTCGAATTAAGGTCATAGCCGGACCAACTTCCGTATATTTCAAAGTCATTACTAATGCCTTTTTGCTCCCCATAATTTCACGCGCTTCAACTTTTTCTAAATAACCCTCGGCCAAAAGCAATTTCGCCAAGGCCTCCTTCATTTTAGAATGAGGTAATTCCACCACCGCCTTTTTAACCAAATAGGCGTTGCGTAAATTTGTTAACAAAGAAGCGATTGGGTCGGTCATCATAGGATAGTTTAGAGGGAGAGACGCGAGAAACGAGATAATTACCAAGAAGACTTACGCAATCCAGGAATTTGACCAGCGTTAGCCATTTCCCTAAAACAAATACGGCAGGTTCCAAAATCACGCATAAAACCGTGTTTGCGACCACAACGCCAGCACCGACGTACAATGCGACTAGAAAATTTTGGCGTTTTTTTGGATTTGGCGATTTGTGCTTCAGTAGCCATATCAGGTAGTGAAAGTTTGCCAATTCAGGCAATTAAGATAACGAAAATTGAAAATGGAATAAATTAAAATAAACTCGCCAACCAGTAATATAGAAGACTGCCTGAATAAAGCAATTAAAAATATCAACTTTGGCAAACTTCTACTACCTGACATACTACTTTTGGAAAGGAAAACCTAAAAGTTTTAAAAGTTCTAAACCTTGATCATGATTTTTAGCGTTGGTTGAAATAACAACTTCCAAGCCATGCAAACGTTCAACTTCATCGCTTTTAATTTCTGGAAAAACCAAATGTTCTTTGAAACCAATCGCTAAATTACCAGCGCGGTCCACGCTTTTAATCGGCAAGCCATGAAAATCTCTGACGCGAGGTAAGGTCACATGAACTAATTTCCACAAAAATTCTTCCATTTTTCGTCCTCGTAAAACAACAGTTATGCCGACGGGCATGCCCGCACGCACTTTAAAATTTGAAATGGCTTTGCGAGCTTTAGTAATGACTGGTTTTTGACCGGTAATTCTTTCAATGGTATTTTGAGCGGTTTCAAAAGCCGCTGTTTCTTTAGCCACTTTGCCCAAACCAACATTCAAAGAAACTTTGAGCACGCGCGGACAAGCCAAAATATTTTTTAAACCCAAATGCTTCATCAAGGACGGCGCGACCGTCTTTTGATAATGCGCTCTATACAAACTCATGGTAATCTTGGTGGTCATAAATTATTTTGCTTTCTTGCGAATTAAAGAAGGAATATCCTGCAATGATTTACGGCCTTGTCTGACCCGACCAGAAGAAGTCGTAATAAACTTCGGCCTCGTCGGTTGCGCTGTTTTAGGATCGATTAAAGCCACTTTGGAAACATGAATGGACATTGGTTTTTGAATTTTTTGACCAGGTGTTTTTTCCTGCCGACTTTTCTGATGTTTAGTCGCTAAATTCAAACCCTCCACAAAAACCCGTTCTTTACCGGCGCCAAAAGCTAAAATCTTGCCCCGCTTGCCGCGTTCGCTACCAGCTATGACCAAAACTTCATCACCTAGACACAATCTTTGCATAAAATAATTACTACAGGACTTCTTCCGCTAAAGAAATAATTTTCTGAAAACCCTTCGCGCGCAGCTCTCTAGCGACAGGTCCAAAAACACGCGTCCCAATTGGTTCATGAGATTTCTTGTCCACAATGACGCAAGAATTTTCATCAAAACGAATCGCCGTGCCATCGGCCCGACCGTATTCTTTCCGTTGTCGCACGATAACTGCTTGGACTACTTGGCTTTTTTTAATCTGACCGCCCGGCGTGGCCAATTTAACCGTGCCGTTAACTAAATCACCCAGTCGCGCATAATGACGCTTATAGCCATTCAAGACATGAATCACTTGGAGCTTTTTGGCACCAGTATTATCGGCAACATTTAACATGGAACGAATTTGTATCATATCAGGTAGTGAAAATTTGCCGCTTCAGGCAGTTATGCTTGCTAAAATCGATATCCGAAAATCTTTGCCCAAAAGTTTTTAGAGACAACATGTGGGGCAACTGCCTGAACCAGGCAATTTGAGATATCGATTTTGGCAAATTTCTACTACCTGACATACTAGATTTTCTTGACCTCGCGGCTTAAAACACGAAACTTAACTGTCTTGGAAAATGGACGACAAGCCACCAATGTCACCTTGTCACCAATCTGACAAAGATTTTTTTCATCGTGCGCGTGTAATTTTGTCGTCCGCACAAATCGCTTACGATATTTCGGATGCATGACAGTGCGGGTAATAGACACCACCACCGTCTTATCCATTTTATTGGAAACAACAGTGCCAATTAAAATTCGTTGAGTGGTCATCTTATCCATAGGCTTATATCGAAGATTTAGCTCGATGCAAAGCGAGCATCAAACGCGCTAAATCTTTCTTTAAGACACGAATCTCTCGCACATTCTTTAAACTTTGACTTTTCGCTTGCGCGCGCAAATTCAATAAATGCGCTCGCCCTTCAGCCAACTGCTTCTGCAATTCGGGCTGTGTCATTTTTTCGAGCTCGGAAAACTTGGTGATCATACCCTATATATCAACAACCAACGCCAAACACGAAATTAGCGCGCATGCCAACTCGGGGCATGACTCGCATTATAATACCATTTGCTAAATTTATCAAGCAGTGTTTGGCGATAACATTAATACGACCTAAAGAAGTTTTGACCATAGCACAATTATCTAAACTAGGTTCAAAAATAATTTCACTCCATTTATTTAAAGCTGTAATAGTTAAATGGTCAAAACTGGTTGTTGTATTATGGGGCATAAGGTATTTTGGCTATTTTGTCAATCGATAAACAATCTTACACGTCATCGGTAATTTATAACCAGCCAGCTGTAAAGCGCGTTTGGCTGAAGCCGGCGCAATCCCGCCGATTTCAAACATCACTGTCCCCGGCTTGACCGGACAAACATAATGATCGACTGATCCTTTACCTCCACCCATACGAACGCCCAAACCGCGCGTCGTCACGGACTTATCTGGAAAAATCCGAATCCAGACTTTACCACCGCGCTGAACATAATGAGTCATCGCTCGGCGAGCTGATTCAATCTGTCGAGAGGTCACCCAAGCCGCCGATAACGCTTTCAGTCCTGCCTCGCCAAAAGCGACAAAATTTTTTCTCTGGGCCAAACCCCGAATTTGGTCGCCGCGTTGTATTTTACGATGTTTTACTTTTCTGGGAACTAACATATAAATTATGGATTAGGTTGTGGGTAGTAGGTTATAGGAATTTCCTAAAAAGCTAATAAGCTAAGAAGCTAATAATTACGACGAGTGGCGCCTTTCTTGGTGCCAGACTTATCAGGTAAAGCCAAATCATGAGCGCTACCCTCGGCTTCAAAAACCAAACCTTTGGAAATCCAAACTTTAACGCCAATCGCGCCATAAGTGGTGTTGGCCTGACAGCGAGAAAAATCAATATTGGCGCGCAAGGTATGAAGTGGCACGGTGCCTTCCAAAAAAGTTTCTTCACGCGCGATTTCGGCACCGTTCAAACGACCAGCCACTGTCACCTTGATGCCTTTCACACCCGCCTTCAGCGCTTGTTGCATGGCTTGACGCACCGCGCGTCTAAAAGCTGTTCTTTTTTCTAAATCAATAGCAATATTTTCAGCTAAAGCGCGCGCCGACAGACCAGCTTGAGCCACTTCATAAACATTAAAAGTTAAAACCGTACCTTTGGGTACATATTTTGTTTGTAAAAGTTTTTTAATTTCTTCAATTTGCGCGCCACCCCGACCGATGACGACACCCGGCTTAGCCGTGGACACGCTTACCGTCACCGTCCCACGCGCGCGTTCAATATCAATTCTGGTCACCGAACCACCACGTAATTTTTTTTCTAAATATTTTAAGATCGCGTCATCTTGTTTCAAAAATTCCGTATATTGACCCAATTTTGAAAACCAACGGCTACGCCAGGTTTCAACGGTGCCGATTCTAAAAATGTGTGGATGTACTTTTTGACCCATAACGATTACGCGACAAACAACAAACGACTGCCCACAGACAACCTATATAAAGTTTCCGTGGATTTTTTGAAACTGATGGAATAATAATTCATAACTTAAAACTTAAAATTTATAACTTCTAACTTTTATTAGCTTTCTTAGCTAAAAAGGCGCGCTTGTTTGAAGCTACTGGTTTTTCTGTTGTCTTGTCAACTATTTTAGTCACATCTTTGCTCTCTTTTGTCTTAATTTTTTTATCCTCACCTTTAACTTCTCGCTTCTCGTTTCTCATTTCTGCTTTTCCATCGCTCACATAAATCCAAATATGACTGGTGCGCTTACGAATCGGATGCGCTCGACCCATCGCTCGCGGTGTCGCCCGATGAATGGTTGGACCCATATCGGCATAGCAGTCGACAATAATCATTTGCTCACGCTCTAACTTATGATTATGTTCGGCATTGGCCAAAGCTGATTCTAAAACTTTTAAAACCGGACGAGCGGCTGCCTTTTGCACAAAACGTAAAGTTTCTACTGCTTCGGTGGCTTTTTGATTGCGAATCAAATCCAACACCAACCGCACTTTACGCGGGCTCATACGAACATTTTTAGCGACGGCAAAAGTTTTAAACATAATTTATTTTTTAGCCACAGGCGCGGGCGCGCTGGCCACGGTGGCCGCGGCCGCTTGTTCTTTGGCCATCTTACCGCCATGAACGACAAACTTTGTCGTGGGCGCAAACTCGCCCAAACGATGACCGACCATCGCTTCTGTCACTAAAACCGGAATATGATTTTTACCATTATGAACGCCAAATTTGTACCCGACCATATCTGGCACAATCGTACACGCTCTTGACCAAGTATTTATCACCACGCGCGTTTCAGCGCCCAATTTTTTTACTTTGGCTAAAAGTCTTTCATCTACAAAAGGTCCTTTTTTTAAACTTCTACTCATATTAAATAAGAGAAACGAGAAACGAGAAACGAGATTTCAGAAAGTAATTCATAATAATTTAAAACTTTGAACTTAAAACTAAATAACTATTTATCATCTCGACGCGGACGACGATGCACGATAAAAACATTAGTGCGTTTGTTGGCGCGACGAGTCTTCACGCCCAAAGCCGGCTTACCCCAGGGAGTTTTTGGATGTTTCATACCGATCGGATGTTTACCTTCACCACCACCGTGCGGATGGTCCACCGGATTCATGGCTTTACCGCGCACCCGTGGACGAATACCGCGATGACGCATTCGACCCGCTTTGCCCAAACGAACATTGCGCCAATCCGCGTTGCCCACCGTACCTAAAGAAGCCATGCAAGTTTCCGGTACTTGGCGAATTTCACCCGATGGCAATTTTAATAAAGCTAACCCCTGATCGCGCGACATTAAAGTGGCCGAAAGTCCCGCGGAACGCACCAAGACCGCGCCTTTACTGGGTTGAGTTTCTATCGCGTAAACCAAAAGACCAACTGGAATATTTTTTAAACACGTACGATTAGCTGGGCCAATCGCGACTTCGTTTTTTGAACTAACTATTTTATCTCCAACATGCAAGCCCTCTGGAGCTAAGATATAAGATTTTGTTTTATCTTCATATTCAACCAAAGCAATATTGGCCGTGCGATTGGGATCGTATTCAATCGCCAAAACTACGGCTGGCTGGTCAAATTTTTGCTGTTTAAAATCAACCAAACGATAAGCCCGTTTTTCACCGCCGCCTTTATGACGCACGGTAATTTTGCCCTGATTATTGCGACCCGCTCGAGCATACAAAGCCGTGACCAAAGATTTTTCTGGCTTTTGCTTAGTAATTTCTTCGCGCGTCAAAACGCTGGCGCCGCGTCGTCCGGAAGTAGTGGGTTTGAATTTTTTAACGGGAGACATAAATTAGTTGTAAGTTGGTAATTGTAAGTTGATAGTTGGCGTCTGCCTAAACACCAGAGTAAACATCCAAACTGACACCTTTGGGCATGGTCACATACGCTTTAGTTGGACGATTTTTTGTTCCTTGAATTCGACCCCGAATAACTTTTTTGGATAATTGATTCACGATATTAATCTTCTTCGGATAAATGCCAAACATTTCAAAAATTGATTGGCGTATTTTGACTTTGCTCGCGTTTGAAGCTACCGCAAAAATATATTGGTTAAAGGTGGACAAATGAGCGCCTTTTTCCGTGACCAAGGGATGCAGAATAACACCATGAGACAATTTCACTTCTTTAGCCGACATATTTAAGCCACCCATTTTGCCATGGACCTTGGCCTCGGCTTTATCTGTCTTCACCGGCACAACCGGCTCCATTTTTTTGCCGTCAAATTTTTTTGTAGCAGTATTTTTCTTAAAAAATCCCATAAGATAAAAAATATTATTTCTTAGCGGTGCGACGAGCTAAAATGGGTAAAGCCGTTTCTTCAAAAACCAAAGTGTCGGCCCACAAGACATCTAAAATAGACATAGTTTGAACTGGTAAAACTTGCGCCGATTTATAATTACGCGCGGCCCGAATTATCATCGGTTCAGATTTAGCCGTCACCAGCAAAGTCCGTCTTTTGACAAAAGGCCATTTTTTTAAAGTCGCGACTAATTCTTTAGTTTTGGGTTGAACCAAATTCAGATTCGACAAAATTGCGACCGCTTGTTCTTTGGCTTTATCGGACAAAGACATTAAAAAGGCCAGACGGGCAATTTTTTTATTGATCTTAACAGTCCAGTTGCGTTCTTTACGCGGACCAAAAACCACGCCGCCCCCTTTCCATTGCGGACTGCGGATACTGCCCTGACGCGCTCGCCCAGTGCCTTTTTGCTTCCACGGCTTTTTGCCACCGCCAGAAACTTCGGCGCGATCTTTAGTATGAGCAATTGTTGTGCGTTTATTCATCATCATGGCTGTCACCACCTCGTGCACGACTTTGGCCTTTATCGGCAAACCAAAAATCGCTCCAGACAAAGTTATCTCTTTTTCTTTTTCACCGGCAAAATTATAAACTGACGCCAATAAATTTGGAGCTTTAGTTTCCGTTTTTTTCTTTTTAATAATTTTCTTAACCATAATTTAGAATTTAAAATTTCCAACTAATTCTTTATTAGTTCAAGCAACGACCAACGGGCGCCCGGCACCGCGCCTTTTAACCACAATTGATTCAGTTTGGTATCTATATGAACCACTTCCAAATTTTTCACAGTCACCCGTTCATCGCCCATCCGACCGCCCATACGAGTACCTTTAAAAACTCTTTGCACGCCGCCCGAACCAATAGAGCCAGGCATTCTTAATTGATCTTTATGACCATGAGTTTTGGGGTGCCCGTGAAAGCCGTGCCGTTTAACCACGCCGGCAAAACCTTTGCCTTTGCTCTGGCCTATAACTTTAACTTTGTCGCCCACTTCAAAAACATCGGCCTTTAAAGTTTGACCCACTTCAAATTTGGAAATATCGGCCTTAAATTCTTTTTTAAAACGAAACTTGCCCAATGTTTTAGTTTGGCCAGATTCTGGTTTATTCAAAGTACGTGAAATAACATAACCCAACTGTACGCTGTTGGTATTGTTCTTAGTTTCTTTAGTTTTAATTTGCGTGACCACGCACGGCCCGGCTTCCACAACTGTAATCGGCACGCGCGCTCCATCTTCATTGAAACGTTGCGTCATATTTAATTTGCGCGCTAGTAAAAATTTCATATTCCACATCGTCATTGCGAGGCGGCCACGAGGCCAACGAAGCAATCCCTACACAAAAAGAATAAACAAAAAAGTGCGCTTACCAGCACACCCCCTGAACCCATAAACAGGGCCCAAAAATTGTGCTGATCGTCTCCCAGACCGTCCGCCTAGGTTTTTGCGAAGCAAAAAACTGGGAGGGCTCCCCGCTGGGACAAATCAACAAAAACTCTTGAATTGATTAGCTTCCCTACCTTATCAAACCCCCGAAAAATAGTCAAGGGCAACCCGATGGTTGCCCTAAAAGCCTGATGTGTTATAAACTTCTTTTCATATGAGATTCTTTATCGCCATCCCAATAATAGATTTGGTTCAAATCCGGGTCCGATAAAATGCTCAAACTCTCCTCGAAACTCGGCATATACGGCCGAAGTTTTTCGTAAGGCAAAGGCACGAGATCGCTCTTATTATCTGGAATGACGACCCTTTCTACTAGAGCATGCTTCAGATTATTCTTAAAGTTTGCTTTGCGCTTTTCATCTTTAATATCTTCTGGCCACACATCATACATCAACGCTACGCTCACCTGAAAGAGTTGACTGAAATATGGGCTGGTCACACTTATACCATAACTTTTCAGTAGATCCTCATATTCTTTCAAACTCATTGTGGCGATACTATAGCCATACCCCCTCGTCCGAACATTATCTTCCCAACCTTCTTCGCCACGACAGGGATTTTCCTTATGATATTTTTCCAAGCGTTGGAATTCTGGTATCGAAACATTTTTGACAGCTATATCGGGCGCTATTATCCCGACTGGATGGTCTTGCTTGATCTTTGTTGGTCGACTTTTTTGCCCATAAAGTGATTGGCCAAATATTACTATGACGGCAATAATTACTGTCACGAACAATGATATTTTCATTGATTTCTCCTTGACTTGAATGGTATAATTTGATGATTAGCACGAATAGCTAGATAATTGGTCACGCTGAATGCGCGGTAAAGTTTAGTCGCATTTGATGTATTCTTTGGTAAAAACCGTAGCAGGGAAATCATCGTATTTCATCCCACTTTTCATTATTCTTTGCATTTCTATCGTATAATTACGAATGTTGGTATCCGTGATTATAAGATAGAGTAAATCACCAGTATCTTTGCTCGAATTGGTTATCGATAAAGAGCAAGCAACTGAATTCAGACGCGCTCCAAAAATACTTTTAGAGAACACTGCCAGCCGTCCCAATTGCCTAGAGACATTCTCTAGAGACAAATAGAACATTGGCGCCTTCTTGTTGTATTCAGAATCATCTAGAAGTTGCTCTGTGAAAACCCGGCCAAAAGAATTAATTTCATTAGTCCAGTCCCTTTCCGCATACCCTAAATAGAGGTCAAGATGACGCTTAATTAGAATCGCCCTCCCAAACTGGCGCTCAAAATCTCTTATGTTTATTTTAATATTTTTGATCGCGGCGCTGAACTTTAAACTATCAACCTGGTTAATAAAGTCAAATCTGAAGAAAAATTTGACTTTGCCTTCTATTCTGCCAGTGTGTCTCAATTTTTTACGGCAAACAACTTTGACCTTTCTAGCTTCATCGAGCGAAACCACGCTGTCTTTTTCGAAATCAACATTCTTTTCAATTGCGTGATGACGACCTATAAACTTGTATGTTTTGACTGTCTGCGCCTGAATGACAAAACAAAATGACATCAGACCGAGAACCACGGCGACTAGGAACATTTTCATGATTTTTACTCCTGTTTATGATTTATTTGGGGTTGAATGAACTATTTTGTTGTTGCTACGACTTTAACATAGACTTAATAATATGTCAAGGCGTGTCCGAGACCCCGAATTCAAAGCAGAATGCACCACTACCCTCTAAAATAGAGGTAGTCGTCACATTATTCTGCTTTGAATTCGGGCACTTTATCCACATATTGACAAATTCATTTACTTTAGTACACTAGTAATGGCGCTTGTGAGGGTTTAGGCTCTCCCGCGGTTAAATATAAACCGCAGCCAAGTGCCACAAAAAAACACCATCATGTGGCGTTTTTTTGTTTTAATCAATTTCGGGTTCACCGCTATAAAAAACTTTATTATTGTTTTTATCTTTACCCCAAAATGGAATAATACTCCAAAAATATTTCTCACCACCCTCAACCTGTTTAACAATAATTTTGATTCTGACACCTTTAACAATAGCAATGAATTCAAAAAATATTACTCCTCTTAAAATCCTTTCCCATCTACTATTAATATTTCGACGTTCAAAATTTTGAGTCTTCCAAATACCCTGTAAGGTGTTAGATTTTTTTATAATTAGCGGAGCTAACTTGATCAAACGCAACCTCATGTATTGATCAATGGTGGGCCGGGTTTTATTCCACTCTTTGAATTTGATGTGATCCAAACCCCTTGAATTAAAATTAACATCTTCGTCAAAATATGGACATCTGACTTTGCCAATATTCTTATAAAAATCTTCCGCTTCTTTCTTTACTCTTTCAAACTTATCTTGGTCCCATTTTTTTATATCGTCTGACATACGAAAAATTTATATCATCAATTTTAAGCGACTCCGAAAGGAGCCACTAAAATCCACATGCCTTAGACGGATATTTTTCTTGGAAATGGTTCTAACGCTAAAATGTTATTAATTTCATCAATAGAAAGTACTTCTCTTTTGAGAAGAGTTTTTAAGAGTGCTTCAAATTTCACATCCTCTTTGCGCATTAGCACTACTAAATCACCTCGCAAATCCGCCAGCTTGTCATCCAAATAATCTTTTGTGACCATGCGAGTTTCTATAGAACCAACGCGGGTTTCAATAGAACCAACGCGGGTTTCAATAGAACCAACGCGGGTTTCAATAGAACCAACGCGAGTTTCTATAGAACCAATCTGAACCTTTATTTCGCCAACATCATCTTCTAATTTTGAAAAACGCTCTTCTGTTTTATTGGCAAAAACATTCACTGCCTCCAAAATTTCATCCGTCGTCGTATTATTGCTATATTTATTATCTTTATTCATAACGTTTATTCTAATCAGAAATTTTGCACACCGCAAGACGACGATATTTTCCCACAGTCTTTCTTTTTTTATATTGTATTCCTCGCTTCTCAATTTTCGCGTCTCGCTTCTCGCTTCTCAATTCTCGCGTCTCAATTCTGAACTACATCTTAACTTCAATATCCACGCCAGCGGGCATTTGTAAGCTCGTCAAAGCGTCAATGGCTTTCGGATTAGGATTGGTAATATCAATCAAGCGATGATGCACTCTAATTTCGTACTGGTCGCGAGAATCTTTATCAATAAAAGTTGAACGATTAACCACATATCGCTTCATCTCGGTCGGGAGCGGAATCGGCCCCTTGACCTCGGCGCCGGCTTTAACCAAAGTTTCCATTATTTTTTTGGTCGCCTGGTCTATGACATTATGATCAAAAGCTCTGACCTTAATGCGCAGTTTGGTTTGAACTTCTTCTTTTTTGGGAGTCACCTCCACTTTTTTGGTTCTAACCTTTTTTTTAGGTTCTGTCATAAATTTTAAAAGGAGCGAAAAAATTTAAAGAGCGTTTGAATATTTTTATTATTTGATAATCTTGATGACCGCGCCCGCGCCGACGGTCCGGCCGCCTTCGCGAATAGCGAATCTTTGCTTTTCTTCCAAAGCTACACTGGAAATAAGTTTAACTGTCACTTTAATATCGTCGCCCGGCATAATCATTTCCGTACCCGCTGGCAAAATGACTTCACCTGTGACGTCGGTCGTACGGATATAGAACTGCGGTTTATAACCATTCATAAAAGGCGTGTGACGACCACCTTCTTCTTTGGTCAAAATATAAATCTGGGCTTCAAATTCCGAATGTGGTGTCACCGAACCCGGCTTGGCTAAAACTTGACCCCGTTCCACTTCCTCTTTTTTCGTACCGCGAAGCAATAAACCAGCGTTATCGCCGGCCAGACCAGACTGCAAAGATTTGTTAAACATTTCAATACCAGTGACAACTGTCTTTTGCGTGTCGCGCAAACCAACAATTTCAACTTCTTCACCAACTTTAATTTCACCTCTTTCAATACGACCTGTCACCACTGTGCCACGGCCTGCAATTGAAAAAATATCTTCCACGGGCAATAAGAATGGCTTATCCACATCTCGTTCTGGCACTGGAATATAAGTATCAATGGTTTTAATTAATTCCAAAACAGCCAAAACATTCGGATCGTCTTTCTTGCCAGCGGTCGCCGCTTCCAATGCTTTAGTCGCTGAACCAGTAATTATCGGAGTGTCTTTGCCCGGGAAACCATATTTGGTTAAAAGATCGCGAATTTCTTCTTTGACCAATTCCACCAATTCTGGGTCGTCCACCATATCCACTTTATTCAAGAAAACTACAATATAAGGCACGCCCACCTGACGAGCCAGCAAAATGTGCTCACGAGTTTGCGGCATTGGGCCATCGGCGGCGGACACCACCAAAATCGCCCCATCCATTTGCGCGGCGCCAGTAATCATGTTTTTAACATAATCAGCGTGGCCCGGACAATCCACGTGCGCGTAATGACGTTCGGCCGATTGATATTCAACGTGAGCGGTATTAATAGTAATACCTCGAGCCTTTTCTTCAGGCGCGTTGTCAATCGCGTCCACACCTTTATCTTGAGCGGCAAAACCCGCTAACTTCAAACATGCTAAAATGGCCGCTGTTAACGTCGTCTTACCATGGTCCACGTGGCCGATGGTGCCGATATTAATATGCGGTTTAGAACGATCAAATGCTTCTGCCATAGATATAAAAAATTAAGAAAATAATAAAAAAGCGTCTGGTAATTATAGCTGACTCTAAAAAAGCTGTCAAATATGGAAGTGGGATAAGTCTAAAGCGAGGGCAAAACCTTTATTTAAACATCGCGCCTTGACTCTCGACACCCTAAACTCAAAATTGCCTGACGGACAATTTTATTCCCAATCATCCGCCTGTTCACCCGGAAAAGCTCCTTCTTTCTTTTTTTTAACCAACCCGCCCGATAGTTTTTTAGCGCGACGACGAATAACTTCAGCCGCCGACAGGTCACTCTCTTTTAAGTCCCCGTCCAATTCGTTGAACGATTCAAAATCAAAATTCGGTTCAGCTAAATCTTCTAAAGCGACGCGAGGTCGCGCTTGAGACAAATCGGCTAAAAATTTAGCTGGCGCAATAATTTCATCGGTTTCATCTTCCAACATCGTCCTTGGTTGCGGCGACTTTTTAATTTCGGTTTGTCTTGTTTCTAAAAAATTATCTGCCGAAAAATTTTTACCCGTGAGTTTTTTATATTCCGCCAACGACAAGACGACGACTGCTTCATCGGCTTGTTCCAAATAAACAAACACTGGCTGCTGGCTTTCTTGCGCTAATTTTAATAAATCTAGAAAGTTGTTCATAATATTGAGAAACGAGATGCGAGATGAGAGATTGGAAACTTAATTCAAAATTTAGAATTCAAAATTTATAATTCCGCTTTAGCGGTTATTCTTTCTTGCCTCTCTTTTCCATAATCTGCTCGGCCACATTGCGCGGCACTTCCGCGTAATGATCAAATTCCATTGTAAAACTGGCGCGACCCTGCGTCAAGGACCGGACATTGGTGGAATAACCAAACATTTCGGCCAATGGCACATAAGCCAAAACCGTTTTATTCTGACCGCGATCGGCCATTTCTAAAATTTGTCCCCGCTTGCTATTTAAATCACCAATCACATCGCCCATAAATTGCTCTGGTGTCACCACTTCCACTTTCATTAATGGTTCCAAAATTACTGGCTTGGCCCGACGAACCGCTTCTTGCGTCGCTAAACTACCAGCTATTTTAAAAGCCGCTTCCGATGAGTCCACATCGTGATACGAACCATCGTAAACCGTGGCTTTCACATCCACGACCATATAGCCGGCAATGACGCCTTTGTCGAGCGCTTCCTTCACGCCCTTTTGAATAGGCGCGATATATTCTCGAGGAATCGCCCCGCCTTTAACTTCATCAATAAATTCAAAACCTTTGCCCACTTCGTTTGGTTCGAGCCGTAGCCAACAATGGCCATATTGACCGCGACCGCCCGATTGCCGAATATATTTGCCTTCGGCTTCGGCCATGGTTTTAATAGTTTCTTTGTAAGCCACTTCGGGTCGGCCGACGTTCGCCTCTACTTTAAATTCACGCTTCATTCTTTCTACAATAATTTCTAAATGCAATTCGCCCATACCAGAAATTATGGTCTGGGCTGTTTCTTCGTTGGTCGTCACTCTAAAAGTTGGATCTTCTTCCACCAATTTGGACAAGGCCAAACCCATTTTTTCTTGATCGGCTTTAGTTTTCGGTTCAATGGCTTGCGAAATAACTGGTTCGGCGAAAGTAATATTTTCCAATAAAATCGGCGCGTCTTCATCGCATAAAGTATCACCAGTGCGAACATTTTTTAAACCCACCGCCGCCGCGATATCGCCCGCGTAAATCATATCAATATCTTCGCGATGATTGGCGTGCAGTCGCACTAAACGACCAATTCTTTCCCGTTCTCCAGTTCGCGGATTTAAAACATGACTGCCTGAAGGCAAAGTCCCCGAATACACGCGCAAGAAAATTAATTTACCGACAAAAGGATCGGTGGCAATTTTAAAAGCCAAAGCGGAAAATTTTTCACTATCTTCGGTTTTCCGTGCCAGCACAATATTACCATCATCTGGGTCATGACCAGCCGTTGGCGGAATATCCAAAGGACTTGGCAAATAATCCACCACCGCGTCTAAAAGCATTTGCACGCCTTTGTTCTTTAAAGCGCTCCCGCACAAAACCGGCACAATTTCATTTTTAATCACCGCTTGCCGCAAAACTCGTTTTAAATCTACCAACGAAATTTCTTGTCCGTTTAAATAACTTTCTGTTAATTTTTCATCTTGCTCGGCAATGGCTTCAACTAACTTGTGGCGCATTTCTTTGGCTTTGGCCATCAGCTCGGCCGGAATTTCTTCTGCCGTTATTTTAATACCCAGATCATCGTCATACATCAAGGCCTTCATTGTTAACAGATCCACCACGCCTTTGAATTTATCTTCGGCGCCGATGGGCAATTGCAACGGATGGGCTTTTTTGGTCAGCCGTTCATGAATCGAAGCCAAATCAAACCAAAAATCCGCGCCCGTGCGGTCGAGTTTGTTAATAAAACCCAAACGAGGCACATTGTATTTTTCGGCCTGTCGCCAAACTGTTTCCGATTGCGGTTCCACGCCAGCCACGCCGTCAAAAACAATCACGCCGCCATCCAGCACGCGCAAAGAACGTTCCACTTCCGCCGTGAAGTCCACGTGACCTGGCGTGTCGATTAAATTCAAACGATGCTCATGCCAAAAACAAGTGGTCGCGGCCGAAGTAATCGTAATACCGCGCTCCCGTTCTTGGTCCATCCAGTCCATTTCCGCCGCGCCTTCATGCACTTCGCCAATTTTATGTTTCTTGCCAGTATAAAAAAGAATCCGTTCAGAAACTGTTGTTTTGCCGGCATCAATGTGAGCAATAATACCAAAATTGCGAGTTTTTTCTAAAGTATAATCACGAGGCATAGTTTTTAGAATCTAGTCCGTCAGCTGACGGATGGAATTTAGAATTTAGAATTCTATTGAAGACCTAATTTCTGCTTCGGCCAAAGTGAGCAAAGGCGCGGTTGGACTCCGCCATACGATGCACTTCATCTCGCTTTTTAATAGCGTCACCTTCACCTTTATAAGCCGCCATTAATTCATCGGCCAATTTAATCGCCATTGGTCGGCCTTTCTTTTTCTTGGCCGCGCCAATTAACCACCTAAAAGCCAACATTTGTTTGCGTTCGGGTCTAACCTCGACTGGAATTTGATAATTGGCTCCACCGACGCGACGCGACCTAACTTCCACCAAAGGCATCACATTTTTAACGGCCGTTAAAAATACTTCCACCGGATCGCTGTCTTTAATAACCGCACCAATTTTATCAATTGAGCCATAAACAATCTTTTGGGCGACGGATTTTTTTCCGCGCTCCATAACATTGTTAATAAATTTTCCCACCACGGGATTTTGATACTTGTCATCCAATGGAGCTGGTCTTCGGGGTGATTTTTTTCCACGCATAAAATAGAATTTAGAATTTGGAATCTGGAATTTAGAATAATAACGAATGTAATTTAAAATTTAGAATTTAAAATTTATAATTACATTAACTCTTAACCTTTGGCCGCTTGGTGCCGTACACGGAACGTCGTTGTTTACGAGCAGAAATACCTTGAGTATCATAAATACCTCTCACGATGTGATACCGTACGCCCGGCAAATCTTTCACACGACCGCCACGAATCATCACAATCGAGTGTTCTTGCAAATTATGGCCTTCGCCCGGAATATAAGCGGTCACTTCCAAACCATTAGACAAACGAACCCTCGCGATTTTGCGCAAAGCCGAGTTTGGTTTTTTCGGCGTCATCGTCACCACCTTGGTACACACGCCCCGTTTAAAAGGCGACGGGATAAGCTTGCGTTCTTTCGTCCGCGGATTGTAGGTAAACATCAAGGCCGGAGTTTTCGACTTCGTCTTCAAAGGTTTTCTCTCTTTACGCAATAGCTGATTAATAGTCGGCATAAAACAAGTCTTAATAAATTATCATAAAGACCTCTCTTCGTCAAGGCAGGCGGTAGAAATCTACCGCCTGCTCAAAACTAGCTCTATATTATTTTAATTTTGCGCAGTAATTTTAATATCTTTTTCGTAACACTGTCCTTTAGCTGTGTCATATTGAGGACTATTTTCTTTAATCCATTTTTCATCCTTATCATCATCTATTTCAAAAGAAGTTGAGTACCCAGTTTTACCATCTTTTCTTAGACAAGATACTTTCCACTTTTTAAAAGAACTATCACCACTAAAAGTATTACATCCGCCACTTCTAGTTTTTGTTGTTTTACAATAATAAGAACCCGTTGTACTAGCGAACGTGCAAGTGCCAAAACAACCATCAGTGGCCGTACACCCCTGTCCTTCTGTTTTACTACTACAACCGCCATCCTGTTGTCTTAAATTAGTTCCCCCCGTAAAAATACCTCCCTCATTTTTGGGCGTAAACGGATTGCCGAAAAGCGCCGAGGCCATTAAAGCTGCGCCTGCGCCAAATAAAAATAAAGCGACTGTTGTTTTTGTTGTAGTTGATGTTTTCATAAATGTTTTTCAAAATTTACTTATACTGTATTCTATCATAAAATCCACCAAAACCATTGTGCATAAAATTTATCTAAAAAAATCTGGCAGAACCAACAATGGCCACCGCCGCTACAATTAACCAAATAAAATTCAAAACCATTGGCTGATAATCTTTTTTTCTAATGGTGTCTACAATAATTCCAATTGAACCAGTTAGATTAAGCAACTGATAAAGTAAATTATCTACTCGAAACAAACCAAACTGTAAAAGCGCATAGGCGACAATTATTGCCAAAGCGCCATACCAACCTACCATCTCTACAAAAATTGAAGTAATACTAGATTTTTTTATTTTCATAATAAAAGTTCAATATAGACCACTCCTAATCTTGCTTGTATTCCTAAAAAGCTAAAAAGCTACAAGCTAAGAAGCTTGCTACTTACTCCAATCCTCCACTACTTTTTTAACATCGTCGGCATCCACCACTAAAATTCCTCGTTCTTGCAATTCTTTTTCTAAAGCTTCCCGCTCGCCAACTAAAGTTTCTTTATTAGTATGGATTCCCGTTTTCACGGGAATGACGAGAGATTCAAAAATTTGCCGATCTAAATCTTGAATTTTTTGAAACCGCGCAACCACGCTCGGATCTTTCTGTTTGACCGCTGTCATCAACATCACATTGGTCACTTCTGCCAAATGACCCACTTTGACCATTGCCGCCGCCTCGTCCATGGCGTCCAATGCTTTGTCGGGCAATTTTCTATCTTTAATATATTGTTCTGAAAGTTCCACCGCCGCTTTTAAGGCCTCGTCGGTAAATTGCACTTGATGAAATTCTTCATACTTTTGTTTCAACCCTTGTAAAATTTTGACAGTTTCTTCGGCTGTGGGCGGTTGCACTTCAATCACTTGAAAACGCCGTTCCAAACTTTCGTCGGTCTTAATATATTTTTCATAATCTTCACTGGTGGTCGCGCCGATCATTTGCAAATCTCCCCGAGCTAAAGCAGGTTTTAAAATATCTGAAAAATTTACCGCGCCTTCCGTGCCTTTGGATTGAATGACCGTATGTACTTCGTCAATAAATAAAATTATCTGGCGCTTGGCGCTGGCGATTTCTTGAATAATCCGCTTGGCGCGCTCTTCAAATTCCCCACGATATTTGGTGCCAGCCATGAGACTGGCGATCTGAAGCGACAACATTCTTTTATTTCTTAAATTCGGCGGTACTTCGTTGGAAACAATCAACTGCGCTAAAGCTTCCACGATGGCGGTTTTACCCACGCCCGGTTCGCCAGTTAAAATCGCGTTATTTTTAGTGCGACGAGACAAAATCTGTGCCAAATGTTTAACTTCTGTTTCCCGCCCAATCACAGGGTCGATCTGCCCAATTTTGGCTTGCTGGGTAAAATCTACGGTAAAAGTGTCTAGAGTTGGCGTGGAACCGCCCAAACCGCCTGCGGAAATCTTGCCCAAAAAATCTTTTAAAGACAGCCCTTTCAAAGTAATGAAATAATAAACCAGTCCGGCTAAAACCAAGACCGCTCCCGCATAAAAAACTGGTGACAGTTGCATACTTTAAGAAACTGCTTCATTGGCCTTTTCTAACAACGCTTTAACTTTTGGAGCCAATAATAATATCTTTTCATTCACACTCACATACTGTGTGGCTAAATCTTTTGAATCATGTTTTTTTTGTTCCAAATCTATTTTAGTCTTTATTAATTCAAAATATTCGCTAACATCTTCGTTGCCAATAATTTCTTGAGCTAATTCATTCTGACCAGCTTCTTTTAAAGCAATTATCAATCCTGCCAAAGCCAAAGTTTCCTCTGCTTTCTGTGTCTTTAATTCTTCAATTTTAGGAACCGCATTTTCTCCAAAAGCATCCGTTACCTGACCGACATTATCAAGAGTTAATTTTTCAAATGGATTTACCATACATTTTTATCATATAGAGGCTTCTACATTTTGTAAACCAACTTTATTGGTTTTAACTTGCCGATAATTTTTCCAAGCTTGACCTAATTTTTGAGCCGTACCAGCGACACCTTGAGAAACTTTTTCAAAAATTATATGACCAAACTGTTCTTCTATCCCTTCTATACGCTCAACTAACGCATGCGCCACCTGCGGATTATGTGTCGCCAATTCTAAACCTAAATGAAGCGCCGCCATAATTTTTGGTGAATGTTCATGAAACTTATGTTCCAAATGTTTTGGGTCAGATAATTTTTCCCAAAAAGATTTGGCCAGATTTTCATTTTCCGCAATGACTTGTTCAACTTTCATTTCTGTTTCATGCCCGCCTTCTAAGATTTTTTCAATTTCTAATTTTTCTTGACTCTCTAAATCTTTTTCAAATTTATTTTCAGGAACACTTTCTAATTTTTCCGTTTTCAAACTTTCAAAAGCCATATCCATATTCGATGGTCGTGTTTCCACTGGCTTCGCGGATTCGGTTTTAAAAATATTCATATTTCTAAAAACTACAATAATATGCTGGCCACCCATTCTATAACTGGAGCAAGATACCTGCCCCCACCCCAAAATATTACCAAAAGTAGCACCCATAAGCCATACTTTTCCCAAACCGCAATGTGCGGATAAAAGCGAGCGGGTAAAAACGCTTTTAAAATATGACTGCCATCAAGCGGCGGAATCGGAATCAAATTGAACAGTGCCAGCATAATATTGGCAATTACGACCACCCCAAAAAATGTGGCCAAAGTTGAACCGGCGCCTATAAAATGATACAAACCGGCAAAAATAAGAGCCAGTAAAATATTCATACCCGGCCCAGCCACAGACACCAAAGCGTCGCCCCAACGAGCATTTTTTAAATTAAAGGGATTAAACTGCACGGGCTTGGCATAAGCAAAAAAGAAACCGCCACCCAAAGTTAAAAAAATTATTGGCAAAAGCACTGTGCCAAACCAGTCAATATGCGCCAAAGGATTCAAGGTCAGTCGGCCTTGCAAACGCGGCGTCGGGTCGCCCAAAAAAGTTGCCATCCAGGCATGGCCGTATTCATGCAAGATAGCCGACGGCATTAAAACCAAAAAATAAAATAGAAAAAGCTCGGTGTTCATAATAGTTAGGTGGTAGCTTGTAGCTTGTAGGTGGTAGGTTGAAAATACGAATTACTATATTACCACTATGTATAAATTTTATCATATTTAATTCGTCTTTGCGAGAAGTTCATTTTACCCGCCTCTTCTCTTCTCTTCTCGATTCTCTCTTCTCACATCTCTTTTCTCCACCCCACCTTTCGGTTCAAGTTCATTTTAACCAGCCCTACTCCACACCGCGCCCTCTCCTCCCACACTTTCGGCCCAGAGGGACGGGAGCGTTTGAGCCAGCTCTGACGAACAATTTGCATGGTTTTTCGTCTTTCGAAAAAAATTGTGAGGAGGCGCAAGAGACCAAAGCGGCTGGGCTTTGGTCTCTGGTGGTGAAAATGCTCCCGCCCTGTAAAGGGCCGAAAAATAAAAATATCTTTTTCTTAATTTTTTCCCCATTCTTGACTTATTCTCTAAATTCATTTATTCTCTAAGAATTATGAAAATCTGTGAAAAATGCGGCAAGGGTTCTCAAAAAGGCGCTTCCCGCTCCCACTCCAACGTGAAAACCATTCGCCACAATATGCCAAATTTACAGAGCAAATGGGTCGATGGCAAAAAAATGACCCTGTGCACGGGCTGTTTATCCAAGGCCAAGCAACTTGCCACCCTCCTTCGCTAAGGCTACGAAGGGTTCAAAAAATACCCCCCCCTTGACATTTGTCCACAAAGCCCTGTTCAGTCTGGGGCTTTTTTAGTACAATAAACCCATTCGTCACTTATTTATATTTATTTATGGGATTTTTTAAATTATTTAATCCAGAGGCGCGACAGGAAAAAAAAGAGAACTTCATTGGTGGTCAAATCGAAAAAGTTGAATCAGACACTGCCGCTGATGTTGGTAGTGGATTATTGCATTGTGGCGATAAATTTAAAGAAATGACTCAGGCTCAAAAATTACGATTGGAAGCCGCTTTACCACATGCTGAAAAAGTGTTAAATTATGCTAAAGCAAGTGGCAGTGAAGGCGATGTTCATGCTGGAGGTAATGGTTATGGTAAAAGCGATTCTGATGCCCTTGAAAAAATAAAGGAGTTATTAGCGGGAGAACAAACAGAAATGAAAAACGCCGCCTAAATATTTATTCTCTTCCAAAAAGCCCTTCTCGCGAAGGGTTTTTTGCTTTTTTAAGAAAAATTATTTAAGATTATCTTATGTTTGAAATACTTGAAAGATTCAAAAATAAAAAAGAATCTGCCCCAAAGCCCAAAGCTGAAAAACTTGCACCGATTGAGCCAATTATTGAGCAAGCCGAACGAGCTGGCCAGACCCTAGAAAAACAGGCTGAAAAAGAACTCTCTGAAATTAAAAAACATTTAGAGGTTATCTGTATCAAATCTTTTGAAGATAATTTATCTAAACCAGAATTCGAAGCTAAAAGGGCTTTGCTCTCGCTTTTAGAAAGCCATAACCCCGAAGAAAAAAAGACTGAACTAAAAAACCTTTTGGAAAATACTTTACAAATGCAAAATGACCGTCCCGAAAATATAGCGGAAATGAAAAATTTTCTACAGGATAGCTTAACCAACGAATTCGGTTTGAATTTACCCAAAAAAAATGTGCTTGAAAACCCGCAAGACTTAACCGCTGAAGCTCTAGCACAAGCCACAGAAACCGGCGCTTTAGCCCAACTTCAACAAGAAGTCCACCACGCTTTTGGGGCCGTCGTTAAAAACAGTGGCACTAAAGGTAAAACCGAATTTATGCGCTATCTGACCACGACTGAACCGCCAGAAAAAATGCGTCATCTTAAAAATTTAATAGGCGTCGGTGAAAATCTTCTCGCCCAAAACCCCAGCGCTATTAGAGACAGCGTAGTCAACAATATAGAATTTTCCAAATTAAACTTGGCCGATCCCAAAGTAGAAGAACGTTTGGCCAAACTTTTTAAAATTACTCTCCCCCAAAATATACCTACCCCAGAAGCTGTATGAACGAACCCCCTCTAAAAAATTTAACTAAACCAGAACTATCGGATACATTTATATCTGAATCCGGTGAACAGTTAAACCCTGAACAAGCTACGGCTTATAATGAAGCTCATAAAAAGAAAGTCCAAGGGATGTTTGATACTTTGTGCTTTGACTCTGATCTTGAAAATAAATTAATAGTTCTAGATTTTTTAGACATACCAAATAATTTTAACGCGCTAAGCCAAGACGCCATTAAAAAGCTACCCGAAGCCAAAAAACTGCCAGAAATAATTGACTATTATTTAGCGGCTTTAATTGGCGATCGCCCTTTAATTGAAAAATATAAATACCTAAATCGTCTTGGTAAAATGGATCTCAAAAATATTTTAACAACTCAACAAAAAGAACTCCTCACGGGAGCTATCGAAAATATGGAAGAGGCTTTAGACGAAGCGGATGATCTGTCGCCAACGCCAGAAATGCCCTATGGCCTGGGGGCGGTCAAGGCTTTATTAGAAGAAATTATTTACAATCTAACAATTTCGCCCAGCTAAATATCAATATTTTTAACGGTCTTGGCGTGGGCTTGAATAAAATGCCGTCTGGGAGCAACCTCGTCGCCCATTAATAATGTAAAAACCTCGTCCGCTTTTTCCGCGTCTTCCAAAGTCACTTGTTTTAAAATTCTGGTCGCGGGATTCATTGTCGTTTCCCACAACTGATCGGCATTCATTTCACCCAAACCTTTATAGCGTTGAATATCTAACTTACCGCTCTTTTTGCTAACCCCCACTTCTGACTCTTCGTTTTCAGTAAAATTTTCTTCTGCTTCACTTTCCCCCGTTTCATCTATAATTATTTCTTCTTTGGTTATTAAATTATCTTCAAATTTTTTCCTTAAAATATCAAGCTCGGCATCGGAATAAGCGTAATGCAGTTGCTTATTTTTTTTGACCGCGAAAAGTGGCGGCTGGGCAATATAAATATAACCGCCCGTCACTAAATTCGGCAAATAACGATAAAAGAAGGTTAAAAGCAGGGTCCGAATATGGGCACCATCAACATCAGCATCAGTCATAATGACCACTTTGTGATAACGCAAATCAACCAAAGTAAACTGCTCGCCAATATTGGTGCCAAGCGCGATAATTAACGAGCGTAATTCCGTGTTGGTTAAAATTTTATCAAGTCGCGCCCGTTCCGTGTTTAAAATTTTTCCACGCAAAGGCAAAATCGCCTGATGCTCCCGATCGCGCCCTTGCTTGGCACTGTTATGCACAAAAATACCCGAAGCCAAAGCAAAATTATGTGTACCCTTAACTTCCAAATCATAAACATCATATTTTTCTGACACCTTTTCTAACCTCATAATTTTATGGTTGTAATTATATGCTTTAATCTTAGAAAAAACCTCTAGCGAACATGGTAATGATAACGATAGTGGCATTAGGGAGTCGATCGCCAACAAATCTTGTGCTTGCTTGTAGCTGCCGTCGCGCAACATAAAACGATGATCTGCAGTACATATTAATTCTTCACCATTGTCTAAAATTACTTTGATAACTTCTGCTTGTTTTTTTGTAATACGAACATTAGAAATCTTTTCTAATCCAATTTTTCCGTCGCGTCTGATAGTATAACAATAATTTTGCTTACCCTGATTCTGTTCTAAAATCAATTCTTCAAAATTTAATGACCGACCATCAGCCAAAGCAACTTTTGTTTTACCCTCCCAACAACCGCCGGCCGAATCTCCTTCCACTATAAAAATTTCTGAATCGGCTGGATTACGCGAAGAACAATCGGCCAATTTTCCCGGCAAGGTCAGACCGTCCAGCGCGCCTTTGCGCAAAACGCTTTCTCTCGCCACCCGCGCCGCCAAACGCGCTTTGGCCGCCAACAAACATTTGCCTAAAATGGCTTCGGCCTCTTTAGGATGCTCTTCCAAAAAAATCTGCAAAGCATCCGCGACCACCGCGTCCACTGCTGGGCGCACTTCCACATTGCCCAGTTTGGATTTCGTTTGGCCTTCAAACTGCGGTTCTTTCACTTTAACCGAAATCACGGCCGTTAAACCTTCTTTAACATCGTCACCCGTGAGATTTTGATCTTTTTCTTTCAAATAATTTTGAGTGCGCGCGTAATTATTTAACACGCGCGTTAAAGCCGTGCGGAAACCAATCATATGCGTACCGCCTTCCGTGGTATAGATATTATTGCAAAAAGATAACACCGTTTCTTTATAATCTTCGTTGTATTGAATAGCGCAGTCCACCACAATTTCCTCTTTTTCTTTAGAAATAAAAAATGGTTCCGCGATCGCCCGCGCGTGTCGATTCAAATATCTAACATAAGAAGTGACCCCGCCCTCGAACCAAAAAGTGTATGGGACAACTTGTTTTTCGTCGCGCTCGTCGATCACGCTAATTTTAATACCACCGATTAAATACGCTTGCTGACGAAGTCGGTCCAAAACTGTTTGGCGACTAAATTCAATTGTGGGGAAAATAGTATCGTCCGCCAAAAAAGTGACGATAGTGCCAGTGCCAGTCGCTTTGCCCACCACTTTAACTTTGGCCAAGGGCTTACCGCGCTTATATTCTTGTTGCCACAATTTACCTTCGCGCTTAACTTCAACTTTTAAATAATTGGACAAAGCATTGACGACCGACACGCCTACCCCATGCAAACCGCCAGAAACTTTATAACCATCGCCGCCAAATTTTCCACCCGCGTGTAGTTTAGTTAGAACTGTTTCTAAGGCGGAAACTTTAGTTTGAGGATGAATATCCGTCGGAATGCCTCGGCCATTGTCTGAAACCGAAACATAATTATCTGGCAAAAGACGCACGATGACTTCATTGGCATAACCAGCCATCGCTTCGTCGATACCATTGTCCACCACTTCCCAAATTAAATGATGCAACCCCTCAACCGAAGTTGAGCCAATATACATACCCGGTCGCTTGCGTACCGGTTCCAACCCTTCTAAGACAGAAATGCTCGCGGCTGTGTATTTTTTCGCGCCTTCACTCGCTTTAGCAGACATATCAGGTAGTAGAAAGTCGCCAGTTGAAACTGCTTAATCTCATAAATCTACTTAAAATAAAATAATGCATATCAGGTAGTAGAAATTCGCCAGTTTAAAAAATTTATAATTAAAATCATATTATAATTAAACATAGTATAAAGCTCATTTTCCATAAAAGCTATTTTTTAAACTTGACAAGTATGATTTTGGCGAATTTTCACTACCTGACATATCAGGTAGTAGAAATTCGCCAGTTTAAAAAATTTATAATTAAAATCATATTATAATTAAACATAGTGTAAAGCTCATTTTCCATAAAAGCTATTTTTTAAACTTGACGAGTATGATTTTGGCGAATTTTCACTACCTGACATATCAATAATTTATAATTTAAAATTTATAATTTAAAATTCCTAATATCTTCAAATATTATAGCGCTTTTTACCCCCAGAAACAAGACCATGAATACAGCTTGTAGCTGGTAGCTAGTAGCTTGTAGGCAGTTCCAAAAGCAAGGAAAACCCACTCAAATGCGAACGGATGACCTGCTAAAATTAGCTAAAAAGCTCAAAAAAGCCAATAAATATGCCTCTTGCCCGCCCAAATTTTGAAGAAAACTTGGGTGGGCTTGACAAATTTTTAGATATATGCTATAATATATTTAACAATTAACAAACCGCCCTTTTCACTTTTTTGGAGAAACATCATGACAGACCCAAACCCCATTTTCGCATATGTAACCATAGCCATTGCATTTCTTGTTTTCGGTGGCCCAATTGCCTGCTACATTGAGACCGGTTACCATGCGATTATACGAAAATTCAGTCGCTGATTCGACTATATCTGAACCAGTTAAATACTGGCTCCTACGACATTCGAACCCCGCACCTTGCGGGGTTTTTTATATTGCTCTTGACAAGATTTTAAATTTATGATACTATTTAAATAATAAAACATTTTGCAACTTCACAATTTATCAGGAGGTCAACAATGACACAAACTATTATCCTACTGGAGAATTCTATATATTACATGGAATTACTCTATAATCGACTTGCATTGGAAATAAATTGGTTAACGATTAGCCAAAAAGCGCATATTGTGGATCTGAATTTATGCAAAGATATTCAAGCAACTGCCTGTCTATTAAGTAGATTGCTAACAAAAACCTCATATGCTCTTGCTAAAAAATCGGGAGATCTAAAAATAGCTACAGATTATCTGACTATTTTAATTGAAAAAATTACAGATCTTATCAAATTAGCCGATTTTGAATTTCCGCTTAATAACATCCTTGTTTCATTTTCAAAAGATCAATTGAATTAAGGGGCGACTAAAATGAAACAGCTTCGAGCATTCTGGCCAGCTATTATCTTTGTCGCACTATCTATAGTGGCGATTTCAAAAAAAAATTTGCTACGAAACCTAACAACCTACAGTTCTATCAACTGGCAAATCTTGGTTGAAAATATTCTTCTTCTAATTGCCATCCAGATTATTGCCTTCACTTTGTTCAAAATTCATCCTGTCTTCAAACAGTCATTACTGACACTAGTAAGAAAAAATGAGGATGAAAAAGTTCCTTTTTTGGCAAAAATCTTTAATGATTACAAACTAGCTGTACCGCTCTTTGTTCTCCTATTACTTATTAACGCACCAAGTTTAGTAAGAATTGAAGAACTTATTTTTAGGCAGGGTACAAACAGCTGGTGGTCAGATGGGATTATACGAAGCGCTACATTTGGACTTCTTCACAGTGCTTTAGGGGTGCCACTCGGTATCGGTCTAGCCTCAATACTAACCGGTCTCTGGCTAACCTATCAATATTTTGGCGGAGGTATCGAGCTCTCCATACTACATCACACAACTTACAATACTCTTGTGCTTGGTATGATTATCACAACCAGTTTAATGAACAAAAATTGAGATCTAGATCGCTTTCATTATTTAAAACCCCCGCACCATGCGGGGTTTTTTATTATTACTTTTTCTGCCACCCCCAGTAGAAGAAATTTTTGAATGGCGAAATTGCTTACGCAATTTTTTTCGCCATTAGCTTCTCAAATACAAAAATTACTCTACTGGGCTTCGCTTACTTTTTTCTCCACCCTAAACTTTCCATTTTTTCTAAAAAACCATTGATAATTTCTTCTACTTCTTCGGCCGTTAAAGTTTTTTCATCGGTTTGAAAAACTAAATGCCAAGTCATAACTACTTGCCCATCGCCCAAATGATACCGGTCTAGTAGTTGATGACTTTGTAAATATGACAAACCATTCATTAGGGGTAAATAACTTTCCGCCAAACTTGTTTCTGGGCCAACCAAACTAAGGTCGCGAGAAACCTCTGGCAATTCGCCAATATTTTTAAATTGCTTTAGGAATTTACTGTCCAATAATTTTTCTAAATTAATTTCCGCCACGGCCGTGCCTCGACGAACTTTTAAATATTCCGCCACCACGCCATCCAAATTTTTAAGCCAGCCAATTTTTTGCCCTTGCCATAAAATATTGCCTTGACTAGAAATTTCCACCTCGCCATAATTTCCCAACAAACTTTGAACTACGCCCAATAAATATTGAATCGCCTCTTCGCTGTCACTTTTACCTTTTTGAATAACCAAACCCAAGCTCCACACTTCGGAATTCTGAATTTTTTGTCGTGAGTTGTTTGTTGTTTGTTGGTTGTTGGAGGTTGGCGTCTCGCGCCAGACCTTCCCAATTTCAAAAGCAAAAAGTTCTTCATAAAAATGCTGATATTTTAAAACTTGGCTAGCTAAAGTTTGGCTGACTGAACTTCTTAAACAAGTTTGATCTTCGTTTAAAGGATTGACCAAAGTAAAAAATCCGGACGGTTTTATTTCTAAAAGTTCACTCCAAACATCGGCTAATTTTTGACTGCAAAAACTATAAGTCAGATACTCTGAAAAACCCGCCGACAAAAGTTGCCTTGATAAATTTTTCTTAAAAGCAAAAATGGGGCTATCTGCTCCTGACTTTAAAACTCCACTCAAAGGCGCCCTTGGCAACTTTTCATAACCCAAAACTCGCCCGACTTCTTCGACTAAATCATAATCCTCTTTAAGATCTAGGCGAGGCCAAGGCGAGACAACATTTATTTTGTCGCTTTTAACACTGACACTAAAACCAAACGGTTCCAAAATATTTTTTATTTCTTTAGCCGAGACCGCTTGACCCAAACGATTACTAATAAAATCCGCGCTAGTTTTTATTTCTAAATCTTTATCCTTATTGGGTTCAATTTGACTTGTTCCCAAAACTTTTCCACCCACGATTTCTTGAATTAAAGTAATAGCTGTCGCTAGCGCCTGCTCCGGTAAAAGATTAGGCAACCCCCGCGCGAAACTGCGCGAGCTGTCGGTTTTAAGTCCGTGAAAAGCCGAACTCTTCTGAATTGTGGCCGGGTCAAAAATTGCCGCTTCAATAATTATTTCTGTAGTTGTCGCCGACACGGCCGAAATTTCATCGCCAATAATACCCGCTAAAATATGATTTGCTCCATTTTTTTCACCGATGACCAGATCGCCCTCCCGTAAAATATATTTGTGATTGTCTAAACCAATTAAATAATCCCCGCCTTTGGCATAACGCGCGCCTAGTTCCTTTTTTTGTAATTTTTCCGCGTCAAAAATATGCAAGGGTTGCCCCAACCACAACAAAACATAATTGGAAACATCCACCAAAAAAGAAATGGGTCGAAGACCCGAGGCCAGCAAGCGATTTTGTAGCCACGCGGGCGAAGTTAAATTTTTAACATCGCTCAAATAAGCTAAATTATAAGCGGGACAAATTTCTACTGGCACTTCCGAAAAAGCTTTAATGGCGCTATCTGAAGATTTAATTTTTTTTATGCCATCAAGCGGATTTCTAAATTCTCTGCCATACAAACCGGCAATTTCCCTGGCCACACCAACCACGCAATAAAGATCGGGTCGATTGGGCGTAAGTTCTAACTCCATAACCAAGTCCCGTTCTTGATTTAAAATTTCTAAGGGCTCGCCTAATAAAGTTTCTGTGGGCAAAGATAAAATTCCAGAATGATCCGGTCCCAAACCGAGCTCATCTTCCGCGCACAACATTCCTTCCGAAACAATACCCCGAACGGCTCGCTCCAAAATTTCTAAACCATTGGGCAAAATCGCTCCGGGCAAAGCCAAGGGCGCGATCATACCCACGACGACATTAGGCGCGCCACACACAATCGTTCGGACACTATCACCAGTCGTCACTTTAACCACCCAAAGCTTATCCGCGTCTGAATGTTTAGAGACATCCAAAACGCGCGCGGCGACAATTTTAGGGTAAGGTAAAAATGGCTCAAACCCAACCACTTCCACGCCAGATAATGTCAGACGCTCGCCCAAGGCCGACAAATCATCGGGCAAATCAACATATTCTTTTAACCAATTTACAGAAACTTTCATATCAGGTAGTGAAAGTTTGCCCATTCTGGCAACTACGAGTATTGAAATCGATATTTAATAAACTTAATATATAAACCCTAGTCAATAATGTATAAGGAGACCGTTGAGAAACTCGCTTTTTCGTCATTGCGAGGAGCGAAGCGACAAAGCAATCTCTATTTCGTTGGTTATTTAGGGATCGCCACGCTCCCTGTGGTCGCTCGCGATGACAATTTAGGAGTTTCTCAACACCCTCATAAGACTGCCAGAATAAAGCAACCCAGTATATCGATTTTGGCAAACTTCTACTACCTGACATAATTCTAAATTCTATATTCCATCCGTCAGCTGACGGACTAAATCCTCGGCAGACTGCGAATAATATTAAATTCTGAACTGCCTATTTGCAAATCTAAACCCGCGCCATAGGCGGCCACGAAAAAAATCAAAAACAAAAATAACGACATACCTAGATACCACACTTTGCTTATAAAAGGCGTCTCATAACTTTGGCTTAAATGGCTTTCTAAAACTTTATACAACTGACCCCACCATGTTAAATAATATAAGCCCAATAAAATGGTTAGAATTGTCCCCCAAATTGCCACACCTTGCACCAACCAGCCAAAAGAAATCAACGCGCCCAGCATTAACATATTGGCATAAATCACCCAACCCTTGCCGCGGGTGAGCTGTCGCGAACGAGCAAAAGATTTTTTAAAAGATAAATTTTCAGTCGCGCAAGCATAAGCCGACATCCAAAAATGCGTTGCCCAAACCATGCCTGGAATGACCGCGAAAAACAAACCAACCAAGAGCAGTACCGATTGCGCCAACCAGACACCGGCAAAACGCCAGGCACCCGACCAACCGACTTTCCATAAAGCCAGCATTTTATCTTCACTCCCCCCGGCCACGCGATACAAAATCATCTGCACCGCGAAATAAAATTTAAAAATAAAATATAATGCGGCCACAATAACCAAAGTTAAAATAACCGCCCCCACATAAAACCATAAACCAGTTAAGACTTGCCAGGAAACCAAAGCTTGAATGGCCTCGTTTAAAACGCCCATGCTGATGAGTTTCGGCACGCCGTACAAAAATACCGACAAGAGCAAAAAAACTGCCAACTTGTCTACCAGCCGCTGAAAGCCAGCGGCCAAAACGCGCAAAGTATGAAGCGAAGTCGGAGCTGAAGCGTGATGTAACATATAATTTAGTTAAAAGTTTTAATCCGTCAGCTGACGGAAAATTTTAAGTTAAAAATGTCATTGCGATCCGTCGGCTGACGGAGAAGCAATCTCTACAGTCTTTAAATATAGAGATCGCCACGCCTTCGGCTCGCGATGACGGACTATTCCAAATTCTAAATTCCATATTTAAAATTGTTCCATAAACTTCGGCTGGGCCGAATAAAACAAACGAATATCATTGACCCCCGAGTCCAACATTACTTGCCGATCAATGCCAAAACCAAAAGCAAAACCCGAATAAATATTTGAATCTAAACCCATATTTTTAATAACCTTGGGGTGCACTAGCCCAGCCCCAGCCAATTCCAGCCAACCAGAATTTTTACACACCGAACAACCCTGCCCCGCGCAAAACAAACACCGCCCATCAACATCTAAACCCGGTTCCACGAAAGGATAATAATGCGGTCGAAAACGCAAACTCATCCGCGAACCAAATAAGCCCATAAAAAAATCGGTCAAAGAAGTGGTTAGATTGGCCAAAGAAATATTTTTAGCCACGACCAAACCTTCACATTGATAAAAAGTACATTCGTGACTTTTATCAGTCGCTTCCCGCCTGAAAACTCGACCCGGCACCAAAAACCGAAAAGGCGGCTCGAGCCCTTGTGCCAACCGTTTTTTAATTTCTCTAATTTGCACGGGGCTCGTATGCGTCCGCAAAAGCCAACTCTCTTTGTCATCGGTAAATTCTTTTTGCTCGGGACTTATTATATAATAAGTGTCCCACATTTCCCGCGCCGGATGATGCGCTGGAATATTTAAAGCGTCAAAATTAAACCAACTAGTTTCAAGTTCTGGGCCATCAATAATATCGTAGCCCAATTTATGCCCGAGCTCGCTTAAAAGATCCAGATAATTTAAAACGGGATGCCGATGTCCATAAGCAACCCTGACCCCGCCGGTAGTTAAATCTACGGCCAAATTTTTAGCTAAAGGTTTTTTTGTTGTTGCCAACTCTTCCAGATCTTTTTTTAAAAGCTGAAAAGCCGCGCCCGCGTCTTTTTTAACTTCGGCCCCCAACTGGCCCAAGATTTTAGACAATTCGGCTAAAGTACCCTTGCGACCCAAGTGTTGATTAACCCAGCTCTCATAATCCAGTTTGACCAAAGTCCGTTTGGCTTCTTTTTCTAAGTTTTTTATTTGATCCAAGAATTCTTTCAGTGCCATCATAGTTATTGTTGACTTGGCGTTCTGTCGGTCCTTTTAGCTAAAAATAATGATTCCACGACCGTGGCCAAAGCCACTAACAATATCATATTCAGCCAAGAAAAAAGTTGCACGCGCTGAAGTAAAAGGGTGGCAATAATAACTAAAGACAAAATTAACCCTTGTCTAAAAGCGACTTTAACTTGATGCGGTAATGGTTCGTGCTTTTTGCCCCAACGTCTTAAAAATAAACCGACAATGGCAAAAAAAGAAGCCAAAGCGCCAGCTAAAGTAATGTAGAATAAGGTGATAGTTAAAGAGCTCGACTGGCTTGGCTCAACCGTCCAAACCACCACTAAAAAAGCCAGCAAGCTTATAAGTGATAAGCTGACCAAAAAACCCAAATAATTGCGTAAAGTCCAAATCATAATTAGTTAATATCTGACTGAATTTTAGACCGAGCAACTAGACTTTCCAAGTGCATAAATCCCGTTAGAAGTTTATATAAAGCATTAAATCCAGTCTTTACTGTATAAATAATCAAATTCCAATCCCCGCATCAAACCACAAACCAGGCACTTCTAACGGGATAAATTATTCTCAATAATTTCCTTCAGTTTTTGTCCAGCTAAAGGCAACTCGCCATTATGATTTTCTATTACAAAGTCATAAATTTCCGTCTCGGACAAAACTTGGCTCGCAATTTTTAATCTCGCTTCAATATCTTCAGCTGAATTTTGCCCGCGCTTAATTAAACGCGCCTTTAATTCTTCTAAAGAAGCTGGTTTTATTAAAATCGCTCTAACCTCGGGCAAAAATTGTTTCACATTTTTTATGCCCTGATGATCAACTTTCCAAATCACAGGCCAGCCAGTTTTTTTGGCCTCGGCTAAATCTACTTGGCGCACACCATAAAGATGTCCGTTATATTCCGCATGCTCTAAAAAATCACCCGCCTTGAGTCCATCTTCAAATTCCGCTTGACTTAAAAAATGATACGGCTGACCCTCGCTTTCGCCCGCTCTCTTCGCCCGCGTGACGCTGGTAATTACGCGAACACATTTAAGCCCTTGTTTAATAGCTTCTGCAATAACCGAGTCCTGCCCTGAACCAGATGGCCCAGCAATTAAAAACATGGCAGACTTAGACATCATACTATTTACCCAAACCGGCTTTCTCTATTTTTTTTGCAATATATTTAACATCTTCATCTGTGGTATCAGCTATCCCTGAAAAATCGCTCTGTGTCTCACCCAGAATTTTTTTAATTTCTGCTTCTGTTAATTTACCTCCTCTGATTTTAGCTTTTCTATCTAAATTATTTATCAACTTATTTACAAAATTTTCCAAATCTAATTCATAGTCATTAATTTTTTGCTGATCGCCACTCATTACCCGTGGTTCGGCCTCATTATAAAATTGATTTTTAAAGTCAGCTGGTAATTTATCCAGATTCTTTTTTTGCTCGGCTTTCATAACCTCAAGCTGCGCTTGTTTTATTTCTTCTTTTTCTTGCGCTTTTTGCTCTGGAGTTAAAGAGGCTTTTCTCTCGGCTTCACTTATTTCTGCCATCAATTTATCATAGGCAATCGTATCAATATTTATTATTTGTAATCTTATGTCGCCTGGCCCTTTACCCCCGCTTCGTCTCCGACCGACCCCGCCTTCGTCATCGTCGCTATCTGCTTGAACGGCGGAATCTTGAATTTTTTTCTCCAAAATTTCCTTTAAATCCGCCAAACGTCGTTCCTTAATTTTTTCAAAACGTATTTTTTGGTCAGGCGTTAAAGCGGCAATCTTTTTTTGCAGATCTGGGTCTTCAACGGCCATTAAATCCACTCCTGCCTGAATGTCCACCTCGGCCGAAGGCAGACCATTCTTGACCACTAAATTATGACCTGCCGTTTCAACAGGTTTAGCGTTAGCTTCAGTCGATAAAACTTCATTCGCAGTCAAACCAGCTCCAACTATGGCCGCTGTCTTTAAAATTTCCTTCCCATATCCTTTAAAAAATTTAAAAAATTCCATAATAAATTAAACAATAAACGCGCAGTTATTATAAAACTTTTTCAACTCGTTTTCCACGCTAAAGTCAAGCCCCGCTCTCGCGCCATTTTTTCTAACTCGGCCAAATGTTCCGCTACAAAAGACCGCTCCATTAAAGATGAACACTCCACCCAAACTATGTTATTTTTAATCACACAACGAGCTTTAACTTCCACGCCCAAACCAGTAAAATATTGTTGCAATAAATCATTTAATTCTCTGTCTTTCACCAATTTAACCAAATTGGTACGATTAACGACTTTTTTAATCGCTTCTCCAATGTGGGAAAATCCTCGTGTCATAAAATAATTGCTATATTCTACATTCTACATTCTATATTCTAAACAATCCGATGCGGACAAACTTCGCGAAATTCACAATGGTCACAAATCGCTTTACTCGTAGTCGGTTTAAATTTATCTTCCGCAAAAGCTAAGAGCATTTCTTCACACGCTTGCACGAACTCCTCTTCCAATTTTATCAGTTCAGCCGAGGTGGCTTTAAATGGTTCCATTAAAGGATTTTCTTCATCCGCCAAAAAAATAAACTGCAGGCCGACAACTGGTTCTCGTGACATTTTTTCCCAAACCAGCTGATACATCATCAACTGTTTTTTTATGTCCGCGCTTTTGGCATTTTTGGTCACGCCGCCGGCATTAGTTTTATAATCCAAGAGCATGACCCCGCCCGGCACACGGTCAACGCGGTCAATTTTTCCGCGAAAAGTATATTGACCCAGATTGGCCTTCCACGACAATTCCAAATGTTCGGCTTGAACCACTTGATTTTTAATAAATTCAAAATATCTCAATAAATAATTTTTCGCGTGCTGATAAATTTCCGCTCGGGCGACTTTATCAAAAAACCATTCCAAACGCCAAGCGGCATCAAAACATTTTAAAATTTCTTTTTCTGTTATCAACTCCCCGATTTTTTTAGGCCCTTCTTCTCCTTTAAAAAGACTGCTTTGTTTTTGACCTTGACGTTCTTTGATTATGGCAAAAATTGTTTGCAAAGCACGATGCACAGAATCGCCCACCACCAAGGGCTGACTAGGTGGCGTCGGAATTTTCAAAACACTGCTAAATTTATACTGCAAAGCGCACCGCCTAAAAGTTTCTAAAGCAGAATATGAAAAAGCCAACGGTGGCGTAAAAATAAAATTATTCAACTTGGCCTTAAACGGATCGGGTAAAACTGGCGCGACTTTTTTATTTTCTTTTATGATTTGAAGCAAGCCCAATTCCTCTAAAAAACGGGAAGGTTTTTTATCGCGAGTGCCACCATAATCTTTGGCCCAGGATAAATAAACATTTTTTCTCGCGCGCGTTAGCGCCACATACAGCAAGCGCCTCTCTTCTTGCAAATGATAATCCCCTTCTGGTCGACTTTCTTGCATCAATTCCACCGGCAAGGGCAAAATTTCGGCGCGCGCCATGGCGGGAAATCTTTTATCTACTAACGACACAATAAAAACATAATCAAATTCCAAACCTTTGGCGGCGTGCGCCGTTAAAACCTGCACCGCGTTGGGCTCTTGCTGTTCCAAATCATTTTTCAGCCGACCAAAATCACCGGCGTTTTTCGCCGCGTCAATTTGGATTAAAAAATTTCTGACATCGGGAACTTCTGCCACACTTTCAAAATTTTTCATTTCTTTTAAAAATTGATCTAAATAAAAAATTTGCTGTTTAATCTGGGCATTACCCGCTTCATCTTCGGCTACCAAATATTGCTTGTAGCTTTTGTCGCCAAGTCTCGCGTCCAAAAAATTTAAAGTGATTGTTAAAACCGAAGTTTCTGGCCGATGGGCTAAAATTTGTTGCCCTAAAAGAGTCGCTTTTAAATCTTCTAATTTTTTTTGCTCGGTTTCATCTTGGCCTTTAATTAGAGAAAGCTGATCCCACAACGAAGTTGTTTGACGCTTCGCCTCCATGCCCAATTTCATAATAGTTTCAGCGCTAATTCCGACATAAGGCAATATTAACAAACGGTACAAGCTGGGATTGTCATAAATATCTATGGTCAGGCGCAAAAACGACAAAAGATCAATGACAATAGGCATACGGTAAAGGCCGAAGCTGGCCATAAAAATGTTTGGAATATGCTCGTCCGTTAATCCGCGCGCGAACTCTTGCGCCGTGTCATTACTGCGCGCGATCACTGCCACTTGGTTGAAAGAAAAATTTTTATTTTTCTTGAGCGCCAAGATTTTTTTGGCCACCAATTTTTTTTCTTCCGCTATCGATTCAGCCGAAATTACTTCATAACTTTTAGTTTTGTCCGTGGCAACAACGGCTTTTAATTTTTTTGACAAATTCTGCCCTAGCTCTTTCACTTTAAATTCCAAACGATCGGGATTATTTTTTTGGATAAATTTATACGACAAATCCAAAAGCGTTTGCGGATTGCGAAAATTTTCCGTCATTAAAAGCGTCCGCGTATTTTTAAAATCTTGTTGGAAGTGCAACAGATTATAAACACTAGCGCCGCGAAATTTATAGATCGCTTGGTCGTCATCGCCCACCACCGTGAGTTTGTCACCAGTGCCCGCCAAGACTCGTAAAAATTCATACTGTGCAAAATTTGTATCCTGAAATTCATCCACAATAATATACTGATACTGACTCTGCAACTTTTCTAAAATATGCTGATTGCCTTGCATTAAAAGTAATGGTCGTAAAATTAAATCACCAAAATCCACGCGATTTTTTTGTTCCAACAAAGCTTCATACCGAGCGTATGCGGAACATAATTCCGAGTACTCGGCAAAAGTCAAGGTCGCTTCTTCTTCGTCAGACATTATGGCTATAGTCGTATCAGCGTTCAATTGTTTTTCTTTCAGCCACTCTTGATATTTTTCAACAGTAATGGCCTCGTCTTTAAGTCGCGACAAGTGTCTCACGATGGCGTTTAAATTTTTAGTTGGATTATTTAAAGAAATTAATTTTTTCAAACCCAATTCGCGCAAATGCTCAGACAAAAGTTGCCACTGGCCCTTTTCGTCTAAAAGTTCAAAAGTTGGACTCAAGCCAGACAAAATGCAATTCTCACGCAAAATTTTTTCGCCCCAACCATGAAAAGTCGCGACCGTCATATCAAAAACCGCCGAACCGACCAAATTATATAATCTGTCTTCCAATTCTTGCGCCGATTTTTCCGTAAAAGAAATGGCCACAATATTTTTGGGATTAACGCCACTTTGGAGCAAATGCGCCAAGCGATAAACCAAGGTCGTCGTTTTGCCCGTGCCGGCGCCCGCGATTAGCAATAAAGGCGAGTCTTTATGGACAACCGCTTCTCTTTGGGTTTTGGTTAAATGTTTTAAAGATAGCGCCATGGCTTTATTTTATAGGTTTTAAACGAATAAAAAAAGCGCCTCTGACCTGTGGCCAAAAACGCTTCAATTTGAATTAGCACTCTTCTTTTTATTCGCGCTTGAACTTTTAATCATAAGAAAAATGACAAAAGCAATCGCGAATAAAATTAGAGGCAAAGCAATTGAGTTTTCGAGTGACATTTTTCTGCTCCTTCAATGTTGAATTTTAGATTTTCAAGGTTTGAAAAAAGTGCTGATAAAACTTTTCATCCTCTTCGATTTCTTTCAGAATATCTAACTGGTCTTCCCTAAATTTTTTTTCATCCAAACTATAATCCATATCGCCCGCGCGCAATTCGTTGCGCAATTCGTTATTAAGGAATTCTTTTTTTTCTAACAATTCTCGAAAGAGATCATCAAAAACTGCTCGCAACTTCAGCTTGGAATGAGGCTCATAACTTTCTCCAATTAACCGCATCAGTTTATTTAATCTCTCTTGTGGTTGACCCAACCAATCCAAACAAGCTGAACTAAGATAAATCAACATTTTTTCTACCCAAAATTTTCTAAAACGCCTACGTCGCGCTAAAAACAAAATTGTTCGCAATAAAATAATGAAGATTAAAATCATTATCAGCCAGATTTCCTGCCTTAAATCCATTTCTGTCTCCTTTGTAAAATAAATTATTTTTTTCTTTGTCGCTATTTTATTACTATTCCTGATCTTTGTCAACCTCCGCGACTACCTCCGGTAAAATTTCCGCGGTGTCCGTGCCAGTCCCAAGCATGCGCACTTGGGTCAGTTTCCCCATCATTTTATTTTCATCGGTGCGAACTAAATCCAGCGCGCCTTGCGCGTTTTTCAAATGCTTTTGCAATAAATCCAAATCGCCCGTAAAATGCTCCATATCTTGTCCTAACCCAGATAAAATTCGCCGTACTTCATTGATATTTTCAGCCATTTTTACTTGCTGAAAACCCAACATAATCGTGCGCAAATAGTGAAATAAAGAGCCCGGCGAGACCGGCATCACTTTGCGCGTTTCCGCGTGATCCATCAATTCCTGATTCCGAATAATCTCATAGTAAACCGCTTCAGACGGCACATACATTATGGCAAAATCCACCGTGCCTTCAGCCGGCACAATATATTTCTTGGCGATGGCGTCCAAATGTTTTTTCACGTCGCGATTGAAACCTTTACGCGCTTCGTCTAGTTCGCTTTCAGTTTCCGCTTGCGTTAGACGCAGAAAATTTTCAAAAGGAAATTTCGCGTCTATTGGCAAAAGCCCAGCTTCCATCATAATGGCCGCGTCCACTTTTTCGTTATTTTTAAATTCGTGCTGAAACGACAGATATTCATCAGGGAAAACTTGTCGCAACATATCTTCCAAAACACGCTCGCCAAATTCTCCCCGCACTTTTGGACTTTTCAAAAATTCTTGCAGGGCTTTCATATTTTGCATACCCTCGTCGAAACGGCCAAAAAATTGCGAGGCCTTATCCAAGCGCTGATTCATATCTGTTAAATGTTTTTGCACAGTCGTAGTATTTTGTCCCAAATGTTGTTGCATTTCTTGCCGTTGTTGTCCCAAAATTTGATTCAATTCTTGACGCACTTGCGACAACTGTTGCGCCAACAGTTCACTTACCTTCAGCAGACCTTGACCGTCGTCTTGCGGCTTTTTCAATTTAGATAAATAAATAAATAAGCCAACAAACCCCGCTAGCAAAATAATCGCCAATAAAATAATCTCCCCCGACATATAGGGAGATTATAGCAGAAAAATATTAATAAATCTCGACGGGTGTTATTTTTAATGTCCAATTCACCTCTGTTTTTTGATTAACTTTTACTGTAACCGTTATAATAGCTTCGCCATCTTTAATTTCTATTTTTTCATCACTATCCCAATCCTCTCTAATTACAAGTGGCGATGAATCCAAAGCGTCTAAGTGGAGTCTCCTATTATCATCATAATTAACAATAGCATCCACTTTCTTATCAACATCCCCTATATAATTGCGCGCATCAACCTCAAAATGAAAATTGTAACCACCTGGCGACAATTTGAACTGTGGAGGTAGTTTCTCCACTGATCCCCTGCCCTGAATAATAATTCCCCCAGCATCCAATTTTTCAAAAAACCAGCTCCTCCCCTCTGTCTCCCTCAAGTGTTCAATTTTCTCCTCATTTTCTACTACTCTCCGGCCGCAGTCAGCAGTACCCAACATTCCTGCCGCTAATACTGGTATTAGTGCTTTTCTTACGATTCTTTTAGTTTTCTCAAAAAATCTTTCACTTTTATCCTCTGGAGTATCATTTTTAGGTACAGTTTCAAGCATAAAATATAAAGACAATTAACGACTGTCTCAACTATACCCCCCCCCCGATCAAATCGAACAAGTGCATAATTTTTCTTCTAAATATTACCTATTTCACAATGTTGATAAATTTCTCGGCCGAGAAATTTATCAACAAATTTAACTCGATTAAAATATTAAGTTAAAAGCTTGTTTAGTATTTTCGATTAAGTGCGCATTTAATTTTTTTTCTGTTAATCCTAACGTTTCCGCTAAAACTTTGGCTGTTTCAAGCGCCATCCACGGCTCACAGCGCTTGCCACGATATGGCGCGGGCGCTAAATACGGCGCGTCAGTCTCGACCAAAATTTTTTCCAAGGGTAAATTTTTTGCCACCTGCCTTAAGCTTTCGCCATTTTTAAAAGTTAAAATACCAGAAAATGAAATATAACAACCGAGTTCTATCCCTCTAAGCGCTTCTTCGGTCGTGCCAGTAAAGCAATGCAAGATTGCTGGTGTCTGCCACCATGCTCGCGCTTCCTTAAAAATTTCAAATAATTTTTCATATTGTGAACGACAATGAACTACTACTGCTAAATTATGTTTGTGTGCGAATTTTATTTGCGCCAAAAAAGCTTCTCGTTGCTGATTTTCCCAAACATTTTTTTGCTCCTCGCTCGCTTCCGCTGGAAAAGAAGCAAAATCTAAACCACACTCCCCGATTGCCACTACTTTATCTGTCAATAATTTTTCATAGACCGCTTCATCAAAAATATCAAATTGCTCTTCTGATTTTTCTTCCACCATAACTGGCTGACCTTTAAGCAAAGTCGGATACAAGCCAAGAGCGCACCACATATTTTCATATTGCGTAGAAAGTTCCACTGCTTGCCGGCTGGTTTCTGGATTAGTGCCAATATTTATGCAACCCACACCCAATTCCGCCATTTTGGCGACGACTTGTACGCGATCATTATCATAATCTGGCCAAGTCAAGTGGCAATGAGAGTCGATTAATTTCATAGAGTAAATTCTGAGTTATGAGTTCTGAATTCTAAGTTATCCTAGATTCTAAATTCCAAATTCTAAAATTTAAGTGGCACTATTTCCTGAACTTTTCTTAAGACGCTTGGCAGTAAAGGAATTAGCCAAGCAATCGCGGAAAGTAAAATCGGCGCCAGCATAGACGAAGCCAAACCCTGTTGATAAATTTCAGAAAAAGGTAGCCGTTGCAATAAATAAACGGTCAAGCCCAAAATAATAATCCCTTCGGCCAAAGCTAAAAGCGCGCCCAAACCACGGTTAAAAGTCCGCGTCAGCCAGCCAGCCGGATGCAAGCCCAAACTATGAGTCGCGCCCCAAACCAATAAACTAAAAACTTTAGTCGTCACGATATAAATCGCGATAAATGACAAAAGCAAATTCCACTCTCGACCAAAATTTAATAAATAACCAAAACGATCAGAAAGGCCTTCATAAAATTGACCCGCTAAAAAGACGCCCAAAACTGACGCGATTAAACTTGTTAAAATATGAAAAAATCCCACGAACCAACCTTGGATAATAAAAATTAACAACACCACAATAAAAGCTAAATCAAGCCAAGACATATAATTTAGCTGGTAGCTTGTAGCTGGTAGCTTGTAGAAAGTTTCATATATTAAATTCCAAATTCTACGTAACAGCAATCGGGACGAGGCGGGGGAAAAGAGGCGCGGGTTTTTTGGCAGTACCAGCAAATTTTTGCAAATCTTTTATCGTCACTTTTTTACCAGCCAAATAATCATTTTTCTTGACGCCGAAAGTTTGCCAAACTTGCCCCACCGCCTCGGGCATAAAAGGCTCCAACAAAGCGCTCGCGTAAATAAATTTTTCCAAGGCCGTTAATAAAACTTTTGCTTTTTCTTTATCATTCTCTTTTATTTTCCAGGGCTGACTTTCTTCCAAATATTTATCAATCTCTGACAGCAACATTTTCGGCCCCGCTTGAAGTGCTTGCGCAAATTCAAAATTATTTAAAGCCAAAAAATAATCTGACAAAAGACTCATACCTGCCAAGTCAATTTCTGTTTCTGTCCAAATTTCAGTCGGAATTTGCGAACATAAATTTGCTAACCGTGAAAAAGTGTTGCCAAAACCATTGACCAATTCCGCCGTGTATCTTTCTTCAGCCAATTTTTCCGAAATGTCCGAATCTTCAAAAGTTTTAAGCGTCGCTAAAAAATATCGCAAACCCGACGCGCTAAATTTTTTCGCCCACAAAAATGGGTCCACGACATTGCCTAAGGATTTGGACATCTTTTTACCATCCACTATCAAATAATCATGAATAACCACTTTATTGGGCAAACGAAGGCCGGCCGAAAGCAACATCGCTGGCCAATACAAGCAATGAAATCTCGAGATGCCTTTGCCAATTAAATGAATAATTTCATCTGAACCCACCCATTTGTCTAAAAATTTTTCTTCGTCAAAACTGTAACCACAACCGGCAATATAATTAGTCAATGCGTCAAACCACACATACATAATTTGCTTCTCATCACCCGGCACGGGTACGCCCCAACCATGAGCGCGCTCGCTTGAACGCGAAATAGAAAAATCCAATAAGCCACTTTTTAAAACCGCTAGCACTTCATTTTTACGATGCGCGGGCACAATTTCAAAAATATCATTGTCAATTTTCTGTTTAAGCTCATCTTGAAAAGCCGAGAGCTTAAAAAAATAATTTTCTTCACTGACCATTTCCGGCGCTGTTTCATGTTCCGGACATTTACCATTGACTAAATCACTCTCTTCATAAAATTGCTCACACCCGACGCAATAAAGTCCGCTGTATGATTTTTTATAAATAAAACCGGCGTGGTCCACCGCTTGCCATAATTTCTGCGCCGCTTGTTTATGCTCTTCACTCGTCGTGCGCCAAAAAAGGTCTTGGGACAAATTTAAAATTTCACATAACTTCACAACATTTTGTGTTTTTTCATCGATATAAATTTTGACCTCTTTTTTTTCTTTTTCCGCGGACAAAACATTTTTCAAAGAATTTTCATCGGCGCCAGTTTGAAAAAATACCTCCTCACCTACGAGCCGTTTATAACGCGCGTAAATATCGGCCTGAATTAGTTCCCAAGCAAAACCAATGTGTGGATTGGCATTAACATAAGAAATCGCTGTTGAGATATAGGTTTTCTTGGGCATAAATTTAGAATTTGGAATTTAGAATTTGGAATTTAGAAGAATACCAAGCGTTTAATATAGCACAAAATACCCATTATTACCAGTTAGTTGAGCCCAAAAATCCCATAAAACTAACAAAAAGACCAATAAATATAGGGCTTGACAAAATTTTAGAAGTATGCTATAATATAAGGTGAAAAGATAACTAACTGTTTTATAATCACATAACCAACAAGCAAGGAGCTATAATGCTATCGAAAAAAACTTTTTTGGAAATGACCGACGACGAAATCAAAATTGCCGTAAGAGGCATTATCACCTCGTCCTCTTCGGAAGATGAAGTGCATCAGCGAATTAAAGATGAACTTGGATATTCCGGAAGAATTTCACTTACCACTACAATTCCAGACAATGAAAAGCTAAGGCAAGAACGAAGCTTGGTTGTTAGCATTGGAGGAATGGTAATGAAAAATGGAGCGATGGCTATGGCAATGTTATGGGGTCATGAAAAAGCCATCAGCCTCTAATCTCAATCGTTTGGCTGGTTATGAATTCTTTCCTCATTGATTGCCAATGCCTGGCGCGTCGCCGTGCGACGCGCCACCACCATGGATGAATCAACGTTAACTTGAATCGCGCTAATGTAGAATAGCTTAAATGGAGCTATCAGAGTTCGCACTGATATGTGAACAAATGACAAAAAGGAGTTTATTATGGAATTCAACAACCTGTTACCTGGCCACAATCTGTTCGGCAGCAATTTTCGCTGTTTCTTTAAAAATGGCTGTCGCTTGACACAAAAAGAAGCAACTCGTCTATTCTTCGCTGGAGAAGAAATATATGACCAGTCATCTAGCCAGAACAAGCGATACAATAAAGAAAATGTGTATCACCGTAGACTCTTGTTAACCGAGAGCCGCGATACAACGACTGAATCTGAAATGATCGAAATAGCCGTAGACGGCATCATGTATAGATGGTATACGAACTCTTGTGTAGAGCCTACATTTAAAGAGATTATAAGAAAAACTGAATGACACAAGTCATTTATTAACCATTTAAAGGCCAACGCGCCGAACGGTCGAGGATTTCTCGACCGTTTTTTTTATTATCCAGAATTTAGTTTGTAGCACTTTTTTCGCGACCGCGAAAAAAGTGCTACAAAATCTCTGTTTAAATATCACCCGGTAGCTAACAAATAATGCCAATTAAGAACCACTCCGTCATTAAGTCAACCTCACTCCACACCGCACCTTTCTCCCACTTTCCGGTCAAGTCCTTTTTAACCAGCTTTGAAGTCTGATTAGCTTGGTTCCGCCAGAATGGCGGATAATCAGACCGAAATTGCAAGCAGTCAGCTCGCGGGAAGCTGACTGCTGGTGTGTTAAAATGGACTGACCGGAAAAATAATAACTTACTTTTTCTTTTACTTTTTTAAATATTCTTTTTCTTAATTTTCAAAATAATCCATTACCAAAACATATTCCCCTCTTTCCGGTAGATTCATCATTGCCAATTCTTGCAAGGTTCCACGATAAATAGTTTCAAATTTTTTAGTTAACTCACGCGCGACCATTACTTTTCTCTCTGGCCACAACGTACACAATTCTTTTAATAATTTTTTTATTCGATGTGGCGATTCATAAAAAATCAAGGCACACTCCAAATTTTCTAAATTTTTCAAAGCCGTTTGTCGGCCTTTTTTCTGTGGCAAAAAACCTGCGAAATAAAATTGATCGGTTCTAAATCCAGAAATCGACAAAGCTAAAACCACGGCACTGGGCCCGGGCAAACCCACTACTTCAATATTTTCTGCCACGCATTTATTGACCAATAAATTTCCCGGGTCGGCAATCCCCGGCGTACCAGCATCGGTAATTAATGCGACATTTTTTCCCAAACGTAAAAGTCCTAAAATTTTTTCTTCACCAGAATGTTGATGATAAGATACCAAAGGCGCTTTTAACCCCAGCTCGCGCGCCAAGATCGCGCTATGGCGAGTGTCTTCACAAGCAATAATATTAACAGTCGCCAAAATTTCTTTAGCCCGTAAAGTAATGTCTTTTAGATTTCCTAACGGAGTCGCGACAATAAATAATGACATCAAATTTGTAAAGTCAAACCAACTTTATCGGCTATTTGTTTTATCCACCTCTCGTGGATTTCCAATGTTTTATATACTGCTCGATTAAGTTCAGCTTCAACAACTTCCAATCTCTCTTTCACTTCTTTCTTATTTAACCCATTCTCAAATAATTGATTTAAAAGATCTGTTTTTTCTTCAAATAATTTTTCAATTTGTTCAGACATATATCAAATTATATTTCAATAAACTTAACTTGGTAAAGCGTTTTTTTCGGCAGCAAAAAAGTCTTCCAAAAAAACCGCCACTGTCGTCGCGATTGGCACCGCCAAAAGCGCGCCCAAGATACCGCCCAGTTGCATACCGACTAAAATTACCAAAAGCACCACCACCGGATTTAGCCCGGTTGAAATGCTCATAACTTTCGGCACGATTAAATGATTTTCCAATTGTTGCACCACAAAAAATAAGGCCACCACCATCAGCGCGCGGGTCGGACTAATCGTAAAAGAAAATAACACTGGCAAAAGCGCGCCTAAAATTGGCCCTAAAAACGGAATAATCTCAAAAATGCCAGCGATAATTGCAAAGACCAAAGCGTAGGGCACGCCTAAAATTAACAGTCCCACATACACCATAACAAAAATAATTAGCGACAGTAGAAATTGTCCCCGCAACCAACCACCCATTTTATGCTGAATCCGTGTTAACAACCGCGTTAAATACGGCTGATAACTTTCGGGCGCGATATTGCGCAGTAAAGTTCTGAAACCGCCACGCTCCACCGACAAATAAAAAGCCATCACCAAAACCACCACGATTTTCGCCAAACCGCCAAAAACAGATTGCACCGTGTTAAAAAATGAAGTCGTCAGCCCGCCAATTGATGCGTTGAAAGATTCGATCGTCTGTTTCAAAACCTCGGCGCCTTCCGGACTTTGACCTAAAGCCGTGCCTTGGAGTTTAGCCCAGTAAGAATATAAATTTTGATAAACGGCCGGAATCTGCACTGCTAAAGATTTTAATTGTTCGGTTAAGGGTGGCACCAAAACGACAATTGATGAGACCACAACCCCAATAACTAAGATATACAAAGCCAAAACACCTAAGCTACGAGGGACATGAAAACGTTCGCACCAACTCACCCACGGCGCAATAGCCGAAGCAATAATTACGGCAAAGAAAAATAACCCAACAACATTGGCCACGTAATAAACAAAAACCAAAGCCGCCATGACTGCCAAGACTTTAAAAATTGTGGCGGAAGAAATACTAACAACGGTGTGATTTTGTGGCATACCCTGTAATACATCAGCCAGAAATTAAACCCCGTAGTGTCCGCCTTGGCGGGACTACTACTGGGGCAGAAACTCCGTTCGTTTCTGACCTGCGTTGGAATAAGAAGTTAGAGTTTAACATAAATTTGGAAAAAATAGCAGTTTCTGTTTGGGTCAGAGAGAATGTCAGAAACCTGGCTGATGATATACGGGGCATAATTTATTAGTTTTAAGTTCTAAGTTTTTCCGGCCTTCGTAGCCGAAGCTACTTCGGCGGAGTAGGCAAGTTCTAAGTTTAAAAAATTCTTAATAAGCTATAAAGTAAAGTCGCTCTTTTTAAGTTTACTGCCGATGGCGGCCACGACGCAAGTTGAGGGTTTAAACAGCTTTTGCGCCAATCTTTGAATGTCAGAAGCCGTCACTTTTTTTAACATTTTTTCCCACTCTTCAACTGTACGCCATTTTCGTTCGGTGGCATATTGGCCGGCATACCAACCAGCATAATCCTCTACCGTGCGCAGGGCCAAATCCATTTTACCTAACTTGTAATCCAAAATTTTCCGTATTTCTTCTTTGGCTGGCGCGATTTTTTTCAACAATTCTAATTCCTGCCAAATAGCCGTGGCTGCTTCTTTAATCCGTGAGCAATCCAAGCCGGCGCTGATGTTAAAATGCCCACTATCGGCAAAAACACTTTGACCCGCCCGAATGGAATAACACAGGCCACGTTTTTCCCTAATGGCCATAAACAAACGCGACGACATCATACCACCTAAAAGCGTTGCCAAGAAACTATAAACCGCGTCGTCTTTATATAATCCGCCCGGCCGCTCCCAACCCATGACCAAATTTACCTGATTTAATTTTCTATCGTCAAACACAAAATTTTGTTTAATCTTGGGCGCTGGCACGGCCACCGCTTTTTTCCCCGCTGGTAATTGGCCAATACTTTTTTTGGCTAAAGCCAAAACTTTTTTCTCGTCAAATTTTCCTGCTACCACCAAAGTCGTATTGGCGCCGATATAATATTTTTTATAATAATTTAAAAGCGCCTCATGCGAAAACCCCAACACTGCTTTAGCCGTACCACCCACATTCCAACCCAGAGGACTGTCCCCATAAAACGCTTCATCCGCCAAATCGCCAATATGACTTGCCGGATTTTCATAATACATTTTTAACTCTTCCACGATGACTTTCTTTTCTCGTTCGTATTCCGCCTCCATAAATTTTGGGCGCAAAAATATATCAGAAAAAATATCAAAAGCTTTATCCAAATGGCGCGCCGAAACTTGCGCGTGATAACTGGTAATTTCTTTATCAGTAGAAGCATTATAATTGGCGCCCAATGAATCGACGGCCGTCGAGACCGCAAATGGGCTCGGATATTTTTGGCTACCTTTAAAAAGCATATGCTCTAAAACATGAGACAAACCCATTTCAGATTTTTTTTCAAAACGAGAACCAATATGTACAAAAAAATCCAAAAGCACGGTCGGACTTTTGGGATCATGGACTAAAAGCACCGTCGCCTTATTCGGCAGAGTAATTAACTTTGGTTTGAAAGGCATAATATTTAGAATTTAGAATTTGGAATTTAGAATTTGGAAATACCCCATCATTAATAATTAAGCCAATTTCTCTTTTAAATATTCTGGCAAATTAGCGATTGGGATTCTTTCCTGCGTCATGGTGTCGCGGTCGCGCACGGTGACGGCATTATCTTGCAGAGTTTCAAAATCTACGGTGACACAATATGGTGTACCGATTTCGTCTTGCGCGAAATACCTTTTGCCGATATTGCCACGCTCGTCCCACGCCACCATCATTTCTTTTTTCAACTCATTATAAAGACCACGCGCTTTTTCAACTAATTCCGGTTTATTTTTGAGTAGCGGAAATACTGCCACTTTATACGGCGCAATTTTTGGATTAAGTTTCAACACTATCCGCTCAGCTTCTTCAGTATAAGCGTCCAACAGCAAAAAAAGGAACGCGCGATCGACGCCCCCGGAAGTTTCCACGATATGGGGAATAAATTTTTCTTTTGTTTCCTGATCCGTATAATTTAAATCTTGACCGGACGACTGCATGTGGCCGGATAAATCCCAATCCCCGCGCCAATGAATGCCTTCCATTTCTTTACCACTGATCGGCGAAGCCTGATATTCTATATCAAAAGCTCTCTTCGCATAATGCGCCAATTTTTCATGCTCATAAAATCCAAGATTTTCCGGATGTGTAAAAATACTTTTAAACCACTTCATTCTTTCCGCTTTCCAATATTCAAACCATTTTTCCATCTCGTCAGGGTGGCAAAACCATTGTAGATCCCACTGTTCAAATTCGCGCTGACGATACAAAAAATTACCAGGCGTAACTTCATTCCTAAACGCCTTACCAATTTGGCAAATCCCAAACGGAATTTTCAACCGACTGGAATCTACGACATTTTTAAAATTCAGATAAATAGTCTGGCAGGCCTCGCCCCGCAAAAAAGCTTCAGTTTTTTCACCTTCAATCACGCCTAGCTGTGTCGGCACTAAAATATTAAAAATTTTTGGCTCGGTTAATTCACCACCACAATCAAAACACTTATTGCTGTCGAAATCATCTGCCTTAAATCGATGATGGCATTTCTTACATTCTACAAGCGGATCCACAAAACTTTTGACGTGACCGCTCGCCTCCCATACTTTCGGATTGGTTATTATAGCACCATCAATCCCAACAATATTTTCATGTTCTTTCGTCAGCCACTTCCACCACAGCGCTTTTAAATTATTTTTCATTTCCACGCCCAGCGGGCCAAAATCATAAAAACCCTGAAGACCACCGTAAATTTCCGAACCCGGAAAAATAAAGCCCCGCCGTTTACACAAACTCACGATTTTTTCCATAGTCACCTCATTTTCCATTCAGAAATTATAGCAAAATTACTTAGTTTGGTAAATGGAAAAGGCGCTCCGAGATTTATCGGAGCGCCGAATTTGTGGACATATCAAATGATATCGTATTTCCTGAAAATTGTCTTGGCTTCTATAACATAAAAAAGGCAAAATATGGAAGCGGCATAAAATATAACCGAGACAAAAAACCACAACAAAAGCGGAATAATGACTACTTGCATTGTAGCTATGTATAAAATTGCATTCACAATTATAGCGGCTTCAAAAACATATGGCACAAATTGAAAAGCTATTACAGCTACAAGCGCCAGTATGATGGCTAACACCTTTATGCTCACCTTTATGTTCACTTTTATTTTCACTTTGTCCTCCTTTATTTATTCATCGATTGGGCCAAGGTCATTGATTACCCCAGTTTTCAGATTATATAAAACCCAATAATACTTGGCGTACCTGCTACCGATAATCGCCTTTATAATGAGAATGTCATCAATCTGTTTGGCGTGTTCAATACCGACAACTGGCAAAGAAATTTTCTTCCAGTCTACAAATAAAGCACCATCAAGCGGATAACCAATACTGGGAGTAGAATTCGATACCAATAAAACGCGACGGCCGTTCGTAGTCTCCCCCGTTTCTATTTTTGTATTCGGAAAATTACTTTCGTAAATAATTACTCCGTTATAGACAATTTTTATACTGGAAACGCTGTCACTAACGTATGTAATTGTTAAACCAGGCCAAAGAAACGGATTCCGATTATGCGGATATAAAAAATCTCCGCGCTTTTCATACTCACTTTTTGCCCACTTCGCCGAATCTTGTTTTGTCATTGCAATTGGCTCGGATGGAGCCGAAATATTATCCGAACAACCCCAAAAAACCGCCACTAATAACACGACCATCAGACTGCTGAAAAAACTTGTCAATTTCACTATTAAACTCCTTTATTATGAATGAAAGATGATGTTGCTTGTTGCTATTATTCTAGCTTAAAATATTTTATTTGTCAAGCCAGTCCAAGTTTTTCGCAAAATTTGGGCGGGCAAGCCCAAAAAAGAAGGCGTCTCGAATTTATCAAGACGCTTCGTTTTCTCTTACAAAAATCTCATGTTGATTTTCTGGCGAGATAAAAATTTACCCTCAAAAATAAGATGGGCTACTACATCTGCCATAACTTGTGACATTGGATAATTTCCAATTTGTTTGGCATTAACAAATTCGGCCGCTTCTATTTCATTCGCCACCTCGATACAACCACTAATTTCAATGAAGTGAGTTTTGACTGCAATGCTATGATTACCGAAAGGCGCTTGACCAAAAAATTCCTTGCCTTCGGCAAACCATCTCAGCTGGGCTCGAGGTAGCTCTTCTTTAATTTCTCTGATTAAACAAATAAGCTCTGATTCTCCCGTCTCTATTTTACCACCAGGTAGAATCCAAATGCCTTTTTTCCTAACCATCAATAATCGCCGATGACCATCAAGGGCGATGCCTGAAATAACCTTAACCATAAAATGTCTCCTTTAAATTATAATGAACGATTTAATTTATTAAACCAATAGTAAAACTATTAAAAAATCCCGTCAAGCATACTAACTCTTTGTTGATAAATTTCTCGGCCGAGAAATTTATCAACATTTACCAAACCTCACCACTAACTACTCCCAACTCATATTTTACTTAATCAGCCACTGTTGCCATTTTTGCCACAAAGGTAATTTTACGATTTTCCAAGCAGTGCCATCGCTTTCTAAAACCACATCACCACCTTTATCAGTACGATAAATTTCTATATCCGCTCGTTCTAACCTTTTAACGACTTCGGTATGCGGATGACCGTATCTGTTTTCTAGGCCAGCCGAAATCAACGCGATTTTAGGAGAGACAGCTTTTAAAAATTCTAAACTTGTCCCCGTTTTGGAACCGTGATGCGACACTTTTAAAACATCGCTTTGCAAATTTATTTTTTGTTTTAATAATTCTTTTTCTACGGGCGCTTCGGCATCACCCGTAAATAAAATAGCGCTCTTTTTATAACGCAAACGAAAAACTATTGACTGATTATTGGTATTTTTGGTCGACACTCCTCTAACATCCTGCTGTGGCCACAAAAGTTCTAAAGAAATATCTGACCCCAAAGAAATAACTTTTGGGCCGACCGCTTGTGCTGGCGTGAAACCAAAATCGCTCCAATATTTTTCCAAGGCCAAAACTTCGACAATTTCATGTTTCGGCCAACTGCCTAAAACTTGTCTGAAAATATATTGCCGTAAAAGTGCCAAACTGCCACCCAAATGATCCAAATCGGGGTGCGTAAAAATCGCTTGAAAAATTTCACGATTAAACGAACCAAAATATCTTTGATAGGCCGGCACGACCAAACCGCCCCGACTAAAATCCACCAAATATTTTTGACCGGCGGGCATGTCCAAAACAAAACTATCGCCTTGACCGATATCTAACATCACTACCCGCAAGCACCCACAGGGCTGAAGCGGACGCACCAAAAACCACGCTACCGCCGCCCAAACTACTAGTCCACAAAGCCACCATCTCTTCTGCCATAACCATTTACCCATTCGCGCGAATAAGCCAATCAGATATTTTAATATTAAAAATATTAACACCAATTTCCTTGGCTTCATTTCTTGCGCCTCATTCTCGCTTCTCGCATCTCTAATCTCGTCTCTCATACTATAATGGTAAATCGATTACGTCCACTTTATTTTTCTTCAAACGAAAATATAACCAGACTTCGCCAGCCAAAAAAAGTAAAGCTAAAATTATTCCCCAGAAAACCGGTAAAGTAATATTGGGCAAACGACTAGCCAAGGCGGCCACTGATAAAATAATACTGCCGCCAAATGAAGACATCCTCCCTAAAAGTTCCGGTAAAAATAACCACGGCAAAAAACTCGCGGCCATAATTGAAACGCCCCAAAGCATTAACAAAGGAATGGCGGGAGAAACAACCAAAAGCGCGACTCCGCCAAAAAGCGGGACTTGATTAATTAGCCCAAGCAAAACCGGATATACTCCTAACTGCGCGCCTAATAAATATACCACCGGCACGGCATAGATTTTTTTCCATTTTTTAAAAAACGGCCATAAATACCGTGGCCAAAACAAAATCCCCCAAGTCGCCGAAAATGACAGCCACAAACCCCAGTCGCCCAAAAGACTAGCCGGATTAAAAATTACCAAAAGCGCGCCCGCGTAAAGCAAAGCCAAAAGTGGCGAGCGCAAACGAGCTAAAACCGTGAGCCCCAACCATAAGCCGGCCATCAGACCAGCTCTGACCACTGAAGTTTGAAAACCAACCATCAAAATATACACGGCTAAAGCCAGCGATAAAATTATGGCAATCCATTTATAGGGACGGCGAAATAAATAAATTAAAAGCCAGCCAAGCGCGGCAAAAATTATAGTCACATTGTAGCCAGACACCGCCAAAATCGCCGAGAGACCAGACAAACGCAAATTATCCGTGACAGGTTCTGGGACGCCCGCGACCGTGCCAAAAATTAACCCGCCGATAAATCCAGACAACGGCTCTGGTACAAATAAACTTAAACGATTCAGCAAAAATATTCTGGCATTATCTGCTTGTCCCAAAACCTGACCCCACACTCCATTTGACCTCGCTTCTCCAATCTCGTTTCTCGCTTCTACTCTAGGGTTCTCACACCGGCCTAAAATTTTATGCGCGAGGCCATACCAAAAATATTTGGGACGAGAAATAGAAAAACAATTTAAGGTCAAATTTTCTCCCCGGCTTATCATTGGCAAAAGTGGCAGATACGCTTCCACCCGATAGCCATTGTCTAAAGACAGACGAATTCTTTGACTGGTCTCAAACAAATTTGGCGAAACGCGAATCTGACCACTAAATTCTTTTTGGCTAAAAATTTCTTTTTGCGCTACTGCGTAATTTATTTGCTGTTGATTAGCCAAAATAAATGCTCCCGCCAAACATAATACCAACATCATAGTTGGTGTGAATTTGGAATTTAGTCCGTCAGCTGACGGATGGAATTTAGAATTAATACTCGCCTCGTCATCCCGAACCTGCTTCGGGATCCAGACAGAGACCAATAAACACATTACCAAGACAATTGCGACCAATGACCAATAATCATAAGGATAAACAAAAAGCAATCCTAAAAAACTGCCTAAAATAACCCCCACCGCCCCCAAGACTCCATACGCATACTTGTGCTTCAAAAACTCCATACGGAAATTATAGCAAATTACTTTTGACTATTGATATGCTATAATAAAACTCTTATGAACTCTCAAACTTCAACCATAATTAATGTAAATACTATAAACGATTTTTTAAAAAAATTTTCCTTTACTGATGATGGTGGTCTATTTAGCGACGCCCTAAATAAACAAACTTCTATTGAACAAATTATTATAAATGACAATAAATATAATAAATATATTAATGAATACTGGACACCGAAACAAAGACGAGCAAATTCTCTACATGAAATATCATATCGAGCTTGTTTTAAGCCGCAATTGCCAAGATTTTTTGTTAAACTTCTAACAAAAAATGATGACACTGTCTATGATCCTTTTAGTGGAAGAGGGACCACAATACTTGAAGCTGCTCTGCTGGGGCGGAATATTATTGCCAATGATATTAATCCTATTAGCACTATTTTGTCAGAACCTAGATTATGTATTCCAAATATTTACGAACTTGATAGGAGATTGGATAAAATAATTAGCAATAAAAAAATTCAATCTGATTTGGATTTAAGTATGTTCTACCATCCAGAAACACTTGCGCAAATAATGTCTATAAAAAATTATTTACAACTTAAAAAAATTACTGACTCCGAAGACGGTCTCGATAAATGGATCAGGATGGTATCAACAAACAGATTAACTGGTCATTCTCCTGGATTTTTTTCCGTCTATACTCTACCGCCAAATCAAGCTGTATCACCTCAAAGCCAAATAAAAATAAATATTAAAAATGGGTTAATACCTGAATATCGAGATGTAAAAAAAATTATTCTAATAAAAACAAAGCGTTTAATAAAAGACATAGATAATGATACGAGGGCAACTTTATTTAAAATTGCAACTGGAGCGCGTTTCTATAATTTAGATGCAAGGAAAACTAGTGAAATACAAAATGAATCTGTTAAACTAACCGTAACCTCGCCCCCTTTTTTGGATGTTGTTCAATATGCACAAGATAATTGGTTAAGATGTTGGTTTAACAACATTAATGTTGACATAATTGAAAAAAATATTACTATGTCAAAAAATATCACTGATTGGTGTAACATTATGCAAGAAACATTCAATGAATTATATCGATTAACAAAACCTGACGGCTGGGTGGCCTTTGAAGTTGGCGAAATTAGAAATGGCTCTATTAATCTTGAAGAATATGTTATTCCTTTGGGCGAAAAAAGTGGTTTTAGATGTGAAGGAGTCTTAATAAATAAACAATCATTTACAAAAACTGCAAACATCTGGGGGGTTAAAAATAATACTGATGGCACAAATTCTAATAGAATCGTTTTATTTTATAAATCTTAATTATGACCCAAAAATCATATATTTCTAAATTAGAAAGTTTAATTAAACAAATGATCAAACCAATAAAGGGAATTCCATTAACTTTAGTTATTGAATCTATATCCGGCCACAAAATTCTGCCTTTCAATAAAACTGATAAAAAAGATCGATCTGTTCTAAAAAATTTAACGATTGTCGCAAAAAATGCCGGTGAAGCTATAAATGAAAACGGTATATTAAGGCCTAGACCAAATGAGGTCGGAAATGATATAGAAGTTATTGTAAAAAAAGAATTAAATAAAATTAATTACTGCGCAACTACCCCAATCACAAATTCTGGAAAAATGAAATCTATGGGTTATCCAGATATTGAATTTGTTGATCAATTCAAAAGAGCAAATTATCTTGAATGCAAAACATTCAACAAAGTTAATATATCCACCTCACAAAGATCATTTTATTTATCACCATCTCAACAATTCAAAATTACAAAAGATGCTCATCATTTTGTTATATCTTTTGAAATTTTTATTAAAAGTAGAAAGGGAAACAACTATTTATTCCACGCGAAAAGTTGGAAAATACTTTCTATTGAACAGTTGGAAGTCGATATAAAATACGAATTTAATGCTGACAATACAAAATTATATTCCAAGAAAATAATACTGGCTGAAGGAAAAATTTAAATTTATTTACTTTCCCCAACTTCCGCGACTAAAAATTCATCTAGTTCGCCGTTTAGGACAGAGTCGGTGTCGGTGGTTTCGATGCCAGTTCTAGTATCTTTGACCAGTTTATACGGATGCAAAACATAATTTCTAATTTGACTTCCCCACATCGCTTGATTCAGCTCACCCCGCAATAATTTTTTTTCATCATCGGCTTGAGCTTTTTCGTATTGCAAAACACGTGAGGCCAAAATTTCTAGAGCCACTTTTTTATTTTGTTGCTGACTCCTCTCATTTTGACAAGAAACTTTTATGCCCGTTGGAATATGAATAATTCTCACAGCCGAATAAGTGGTGTTCACGCTCTGTCCGCCAGCTCCGCTCGAAGTCGAAGTTTCTATTTTTAAATCTTCTTCTTTTAAATTGACCACGATTTCTGGCCGAAACGGCAAAACTTCCACCATCGCAAAACTGGTTTGCCTTTTGGCATCGGCATTAAACGGGCTTTGCCTGACCAACCGATGCACGCCTTGTTCACGCTTCAGCCAACCATAAACATAGTCGCCTTTGATTTCTAAAGTGGCGCTTTTAATACCTGCTTCCACTCCACGCGACATTTCTAAAATTTCAACCGACCAACCATAACGTTCAGACAGCCGTTGATACATTCTTAAAATCATTTCGGCCCAATCTTGTGCATCGGTGCCACCAACACCGGCTTGAAGCGCCAAAATCGCGCTGGACTTATCGTCTTCGCCCGTCATTAAAAGTTCCAGCCGTATGGCTTCGGCGTATTTTTTTAAAGCCAATAATTCTTTTTCAATTTGACCGGATAATTCCGCCTCGCCTAGCATTTCTTTGGCGCTGGCTAAAGTTTTTTCAGCCGACTTTAACCAAGACAGTTGCCGCTCAATTTTTTTTAATTCTTTTTGTAAATTACCCGCCCGCACATGATCGCTCCAAACAACTTCTTGAGCCAATTCTTTTTCTATTTCAATTTTTTGAGCTTGTAATTTATCTTGGTCAAAGTAATCCTCTCACGGCAGATACTGCACCAGCAGTTTGCTGAAAGAGGTCGGAAATATTTGTGGAGTTTTGCATAAAAGATGCGAGAAGCGAGAAGAGAGAAGCGAGAAGAGAGAAGAGAGAAGAGAGAAGAGAGAAGCGAGATGAGAGATGCGAGAAGCGAGAAGAGAGAAGCGAGATGAGAGATGCGAGAAGCGAGAAGAGAGAAGAGAGAAGCGAGATGAGAGATGCGAGAAGCGAGATGAGAGATGAGAGATGCGAGATGCGAGAAGAGAGATGCGAGAAGAGAGAAGAGAGAGGCGAGAAGCGAGATGAGAGATGCGAGAAGAGAGATGAGAGATGAGAGTAATTCAGAATTCAACATTCAGAATTCATGATTCGTTAAAAACTATCCAAAGTAATAGTCACCGTATTAACAACGCCGGTCTGCCACACTTTCAAAGTCACTTTATCGCCCGGTTTTTTCTTTTTTAAAATCGTTGATAACAATTTTTCTAGAGTAAGTTTTTGACCGTCGGCTTCCAAGATAATATTGTTTTCTTTAAGGCCGGCTTTATCGGCTGGACTACCAGGAATAATTCCAAGCTCATCGACATTGGCCCCCCGCACCACCAACATACCATAATCATACGGTAAACTATTTTGCTCTTTTAACTGTTTGGTCACAGGCATAAATCTAACGCCCAATCTCGCCCGCACGACTTTACCATATTTTTGCACACTCTCGACCATTTGTTTAACCAAATTCGCGGGCAAGGCAAAACCTAAGGACTGACCGCCTTGATTAACGGCCGTATTAACACCAACCACTTGACCCGAAAGATTTATCAGCGGTCCGCCAGAATTACCCGGATTAATCGCCGCGTCTGTTTGAATGACATCGTCTAGCTGTTCAGAAAAACCCGCCCCGCCAGCTGTAATTGTGCGCGACAAGCCAGACACAATGCCACGAGTGACAGTATTTCTATATTCGCCCAAAGCATTACCAATCGCAATCACGGTTTGGCCAATACGAATTTTATCTGAATCGCCCAAAGTAATGGTCGCGAAACCAGCGCCTTTAACTTTAAGTAAAGCCAAATCATTATTCGGATCCACTGCCAAAACTTCGGCCGGCAGTTTGTCGCCAGAATTTAAAACCACGGTGTAGCTCGCCTCGGGATCATTGGCGACATGTTTATTGGTGACTAAAAGTCCATCGCTCGTGATAAAGAAGCCAGAGCCCGCGCCTACTTCCTTTTCTTCCGTTTTAGGCGTGGCTTGATTTTGATTTGGCGTGTTGAAAAAATTACTGTCGCCAAAAAACTGCCTAAAAAAAGGATCGTTGGAAAAAGGATTAGCGCCTTGAGAATAATATTGCGTCACTTTTTTGGTGATAACAATAGAAACAACGGCTGGACTCGACTGACTAACTGCTTTAACCACGGCTTCTTCTTCTGGTACGGTGACAGTATTTTTATCCGCGACTTTAAGAGCCACGTTAAAATCGGCGGTTGGAGACTCGGTTGGTGCTTCTAAATTTTCGCTAAAAAATGGCGTGGGAAAGGGCCAAGACAAACCTAAACTTATATTCGGTTTAAAAGCCGAACCCACAAAACTACCACCAAAAGCGCCAAAGAAAAAAACTAATAACAGTAGAGGCAACAGCTTATTCTTGAATTTTTCCGACATAATTTAATATTTAAGAGACGTCTAGATTTATTATACAACAACTACCCTATTTTTATTACAGGATAATAAAAACAGGAATTATGAATTTTGAATTAATGTAAAAACCATATTTTCTAAATAATACCAGTGCAATTTAGAATTTATAATCTAAAATTTATAATCCCGTCCCGACAACCATCGGGACGGCTCATTCTTCTTTGTGTAATTTTTTTCTTAAAATGGACGGAATTTCTAAATCATCTTGGGGAATTTCGGGTGGGGTCACACCAGAAATTTTTGGTTGAATCGGCGCGGATAAAAAATTACCTCGCGAAAAATTCTCTTCTTTTTCGACAGTAATAGAAGGTACCTTATTTTCAACTTTAGCCACTGGTCGAAAACGAAAACCGCCCAAAGAAGTTGTCGCTGTTTGCTGAACCGCTGGTTGGTTAATGTGGGCCGGTGGGGCTTGACGACTACCTTCACCAAAGCCAGTCGCGACCACCGTCACTTTAACTTCACCGCCCATAGCTTCATCAATCGAAACACCGAAAATAATTTTGGCGTTGGGGTCGGCGGCCGAGGTGATAATGCGAGCGGCCTCATTTACTTCCATCATAGTCACACTGTTATCCCCAGAAATAGTAAATAAAATTCCCTTAGCGCCATCAACCGACATCTCCAAAAGCGGACTTGAAATAGCGGCCTTAGCGGCTTCAACCGCGCGATTTTCACCGCTTGATTTACCAATACCCATCAGGGCCGAACCAGCATTGGTCATAATGGCTTTAACATCAGCAAAATCCACATTGATATTGCCGGTTTGAGTAATCAGTTCAGAAATACCTTGGACTCCTTGTTTTAAAACTTCATCCACAATTTCAAAAGCATCAAGTAAAGAAACTTTTTTATCGATGACTTGCAATAAACGATCATTCGGCACCGTGATGATCGTATCCACCCGTTGAGATAATTCTTCATGGCCGCGATTGGCAATATTCATTCTTTGCTGGCCTTCAAAAGAAAAAGGCTTGGTCACAACCGCCACGACTAACGAACCCACATCTTTGGCAATCTCGGCGATGACAGGCGCGCCACCAGTGCCGGTGCCACCGCCCATACCACAAGTAATGAAAATCATATCCGCGCCACGCAACGATTCGTGTAAAATATCGGAACTATCTTCAGCCGCGCGACGACCCAATTCTGGATCCATACCAGCGCCTAATCCGCGCGTCACATTTTCACCAATATGAATTTTTACTGGCGCCTTGGAAGAAGCCAAAGCTTGCGCGTCGGTGTTGATGGCAATAAATTCGACACCTTTAATTTTTGCGTTGATCATTCGATTGATCGCGGCGTTACCGCCACCACCAATACCAACAACTTTGATGACAGCTAATGATTCTATTTTCGGTTTTACTTCCATAAGGAAAAATGGTTAAGGCAGGAGCGACTTAAACCATTTTACCATTCCTGAAATTACACTGTCAACTGTTTTAAAATTTTCTACGCCAGACATCAATCTCGTATCAAAATTGTATACAGGCCACATAACCAGACCAACGGCGGTCGTCATGGCTGGATCGCGCAAGCTTTCTAAGGTCCCACCAGCTTGAGTGGCTAGCCCTAAACTTGTCGGTAGTTTCAAAACTTCTTTGGCTTCATCTAAAAGTCCCGGTAAATTGGCGCCCCCACCAGTAAAGACTATACCCGAGGGCAACATACCGTCGCGCCGAATAACTTTTAATTCTTTTTGTATCATTTTTAAAATTTCTTCCACCCGCGAAGCGATGACTTCGACCACTTCACTTTGACGAACCACCAATTCTTCGCCCGGCGTAATATCTGGTAATCGCAAAACGTGCCGTTGCATCGCTTCGGTGACAACACAAGCGCCATATTTTAATTTCATAGTCTCGGCCGTTTCAATGGAGGTGCGCTGACAAATCGCGATGTCATTGGTAATGTGGCCACTCCCGATTGGTAAAACCGCGGTATGCAAAACATGACCTTCTTCATAGACCACCAAACTGGTTGTGGCAGCGCCGATATTAACCAGGCAAACGCCACGTTGTTTTTGATTCTTGTTTAAAATAGCCGTGGCCGAAGCCAAGACGCTAAAAACCAAACCCGAAACATCTACGCCAGTTTTATTGACGACTTTGATTAAATTTTTTAAATGCGCCGATTGCCCGTAAATAATATGAGCTTTGACTTCTAACCTCACGCCCGTCATGGCCACAGGATCATCAATACCGGGCTGACCATCAACCGTAAAGTGATATGGCAAGATATCTAAAAAATCTACATTGGCCGGTACGACCACTGCTTTAGCCGCTTCTAAAACTCTTTCCACATCGGCTGGTCCAATTTCTCCGTCGGGTTTGGCCACAGCGATTACGCCATGACTATTTTGAGTCAAAATATGACTGCCATTAACGCCGACTATCGCCTCTTGCGTCTGCTGGCCGACGAAGCGATCGGCGCTTTCTAAGGCTAAGAGCAAACTAGCGGAAGCATCGTCAATATTTGTGATCACTCCCCGATGCACACCCTCTGACGGCACAGCCGCTGTTCCAATAATGTTAACAATACCATTTTCATCAACCTGCCCAACCGCAATTCTAATGTGCGATGAGCCAATATCGATACCAGTTAAAAAATGGGGTTGGGGCATACCCTGTATATCATCGCCCCATAAACAGAAACAACGCTGTTTCTGACCTGCGTGGGGTTAATAAGTTATAGTTTAACATAAGTTTATAGAATAAATGGCTGTTTCTGTTTAGGTAAGAGATAATGTCAGAAACATGGGGCGATGTATTACGGGGCATATAAATTAGCTGATAGCTTTTAGCTGTTAGGGATTTAAAGGCTAAACAAACAAACGACTACAAAATTCTTTCTAGCAGTTATTTTAGCTAATAATAGCCCAAGTCAAAAGTGGAAACTACTTTTTCCCAATCTGCCAAATTAACTTGTCTATTTTTACCATTTGTTTTTTTTGATTTTTGGTTTTGTGGTCAAAACCCAAAAGATGCAAGAGCCCATGTTGTGCCAACTCGGTCATTTCCTTAGTTAGGCTGTGGCCAAATTCTTTGGCTTGCTTTTTAGCCACGGCTTCACAAATAAAAATATCGCCTAAAAAAATTGGTGACTGTTTTAAGGCCTTTTTAATTTCCGTTAAATTTTTATATAAAGGAAAGGACAAAACATCGGTGGGAATTTTTTTACCAAAAGCTAAAAAGTTTAAGCCCGTCATTTTGGTTGAACTAACGGTCGTAATGCTCGCGCCCCAATTTTCGGATTTAAGGTAAATTGCTACCGCCCGCTCCAGATGACGGCGCGGGATTAGTGTTTTGGTTTTGACTATTAACATTAGTAGGGCTCAAAAGAAAACTATTTTGCATCATAGTAAAAGTGAAAAAATAATCCAATTGCGACCTTAACCCGGGATGATAGCTAAAAACATACATTGGCTTGCCTTCACCACCGCCCAAATATAAATTCAAACCGTCAGGACTAATCAAACCATTTAAACTGCTAATTTTAACCGCCCTCATTTCACTGCCGTCTTTTTTTCCAAAACTTTGATACCATAAAAGCGGTGTTAAACCTTTAGGATTGTCTTCTCGTTTAATCGACAAATACTGTTGTTCATCGGCCGAAACAAACATCACTTCTTTATTTTGAATATCAGCGGCTGGCGCCGTCCACTTGGCCGGATAGATTAAACTGTAGCTATAATTGGCATTGGTATAAATTAAAACCTTGCCGCTCTCGCGCCATTTGGCACTGCCAGCCAGCAACGGATTATAATTATTTTCAATTTCATGGCCATCGGCATAACCATCGCCATCAGTATCGGCTTGACGCGAATTGGTAACATAAAGCTCTTCTTCTGTGTCTGTTAAAAGGTCATTATCTGAATCTAATGTTGAACTATAAATTTTGCTCGTCATGCCGTCCTCATTTTTGTTGAAATCAATATCAATACCGCCCCGCGAAGCCACATGACTGCCAGCCGCTAATTTAGCAATGCCATTTTCCAAAGTAAAAGTGAGTTGATAATCTTTGCCGTCGGCGCTTTTATAGAGATAGGCGTCGCCACCCGGCGGAGTTGGCAATTGTTTTAAATAAATCCGAGCCGAGACGGGGCTGTCTGCTCTAAAACCAACATTGGTTAAAGAACCAATGCTAGCGGCCAACGGCCGACCACTCGGTTCAATGGGGTAAGAACTAAGATCTGAATAATAAAGTTCTAAAGCAGAGGAAATTTGTTTAATGTCAAAATATCGTTGCTGATCGCGAGAAATTGGAGTCCCGCTTAAAACTGGCGCCGTAGCTGTACTGTCGGCATTTGGCTGTTGACTATTAGCTGGTTCATTGGAAGTAGTTGGCTGGGTGTTGTTTGTTGTCTGTTGTTGGTTGGTCGTTGGCGCTACCGGCACCGCTGGCTGTAATAAAAAATAAGCAGCCAAGGCAGCTGAAATTACCACCACCCCACCACCAAGCGCCCACCACAACCAAGGAATAGATTTTTGCATTTTAACTGGTTGCAAATAATTTTCTGGCATAGTCGTAATCTTTTCAGTCGGCACAGCTTGTGGCATAGGCGCGGGCGTTGCTTGTGGCTGATTTAACTGTTCATTTAATGGAGGAGTTTTTGAAAAAAGGGACATATTAATTAGTTTTAAGTTCAAAGTTTTAAGTTAGGAAATGAATTTATAATTAGTTTTAAGTTCAAAGTTTTGAGTTCTAAGTTATGATATTTTAATTTAAAATTTATAATTTAAAATTTAAAATTATTATCCCCTACTCTCCTGTATTAATCGGCAAACCTTGACTCGGCGCGGGCGCTTGCGGAGTGGGGTTCTGCGCGGGAACAGAACCTTGATTTTGATATTGGGCTTTCAAAGCCGCGTCTAAATCTAATAATTTACCACCGCCTTTTGGATTATAGCCATTTTGAATTTCAGCGCCATCTTTATAGCCATCGCCATCGGTATCGGCGCTCAAAGGATTAGTGCTATAAACTTTTATTTCTTCGTAATCCGACAAGCCATCTTGATCTGTGTCGGCCACTTCCGGATTGGTCCCAGCTTTTTGTTCTTCTTCATTGGTTAGGCCGTCTCTGTCATCATCACCCGGCAAACCTGTTTCTGGCGTTGAGAGGGGCTGAACTTCTGGCGTTGTTGAAGGTTGTTGCGAAACACCCTGATCAAGCGGTTGATTTTGCGTTTGCTCTGGAGGCAAAGTTATTTCACCGCCAGAAAACGAACCCAAATAAGCAGCCACGCCAGCAGCAATCACAGCTAAAATTATTACCACACCACCTATAACTAACCATTTTTTAGTTTGCCATAAATTGGCAAAGCCAGATGGTTTGCCAATTTGACTACCAACAGACGACTCCCGACCGACAACCAAATTCTCCATTTGAGATGGGACCGGTGATTGAAAACTGGATGTTGATTGTGTGTTGGTTGTTGTGTGTTGGTTGTTGACAGTGGTGGCCTTATCAACATCAGCCAAGATATCTTGAACTTCGCTGGCTGGTTTAGGCGCTGATGGTGCGCCAGTTTGAGGCGCTGGGGATGAAGCCACAACTGGCACAGGCACATTGGGCATAGGTGGCGCCATTGGTCCGGGCATAACTGGTGCCACAAAAGTCGGTGGCACTTGATTATTGGACTGTTGCGGGTCGGGCGTAATTGGTTGCGTAGCGTCAAACATATGTTTTTATTGTAGACCATTTCTCAATTACTTATAGTGGAAAAACTATGATTGTGAATCAATTTGACTAAAAATGCTTTTCTACTAAAATACCCTAACTGTTCTTTCAAATATATAATATTTAACAATTGGAGGCCTTATGGCAGAATTCTCTTTCTTTTATATGGAGGCGCAAAAATTGCCCTTACTCTATCATTTGTCGTTCAAATCAGACCCGCCACGACTTATTCTTTCCCTTCATTCTGATTTGTTGACGGCTATTAAACACTTTGTCCCATTGGACCAAGTATTGCCGCTAATTACTCCAGACGAATTTTCTCTTGATGCCAATCATTTCGGTTTTAAAAAAGTCTTTTCTTTCATTGAACAAAAATCGGAATATTATTTATACCAAGCCGAATTAAAACCAACTGTTGAACTAACCGAACAGATATGCCCTGATTGCTTGGGTACAGGTATAGATGAATACTTTGGCAACAAATGCCGTCGGTGTCGCGGTTTAAAAAATGAAAGAAAGTTTGACCAAAGTCAAATCACGGCAATCTGCCAAACACTTTATGCCGTTCAAAAAATTCCATGGGTAATGGAATCTTGGCCTAACACTACCTATGAGCAAATTTTTATTTTCTCAAACTCACCAACAAATGGACGAGATCAAAGCGACTTACATGTGGAAATAAATCCGCTTGGCGTTGTTGAACTTAGAGAACAAAGTATTGATACCAATTTCATCTTGTCACAGATAAAAATTGCACAAACAATATTGGAACCATTTTTTCCTTGTTCTGGTTTACGTTGCGAATATATTAATAATCGAGGATTTATGTTTGCAGTACCAGGCGATGCGTTTTTTTTAGATGGCTTGTACCAAAACCATTCAAAAAGCATTCTCGGGCTTGAAATGCATACTCATAATCCTGACGATCTTGAAGGCCAATTATTGCTCTTTATTGGTTTGGCTGTATTGAGTGATTTGCTCTTTCAACAAATATACCATCGTTCTTTCTCATCTTGAGATGCCATAATGGCATCTCTTTTTTATTTAATCACCTTATCGCCCCCGCAGGCGGGACCGCCGACTGTGCCGCTAGTTAAAACCACATCTGGCCAGGCCGTGTAATTGCTTTCTAAAACAATTTGCATTTGATTAGTCGCGTAATTATAAAAATAAACATGTGAGCCAGTTGGACAAATCGCTTTTTTCGTTAAATAATTCCAGCAAGTAGCCATGTCGAAACCCGAGGCGCGACACTCACCCGCGTCGTCTTTGTAAGTATTTAAAGGATCAACTTCTAAATTAATTCCGTACAAATAATTTTGCACAGCGCTCCAAGAATTCCAAGTGGAAGAAGTAATGCCCTTTAAGTAAGAAAAATTGGCCTCGGTCGGCAAACTAACTTCATTATTTTTACGATAATTTATCAGCCGTTTAGCAAAACTAATCCGGCGATAATCGCGCGCCAATTTTGCCGCCTCAAGAGGCAATAAATTTTGATCGCCATTAAATTCTATATTCTGAAGCGAGCGAGAAAATAAAGCGGCTAAATCTGGCGGTGTATCTGACGCCATCGAAAAAACCGCTAGGTCGCTGTAAAGAACACTACCCAGCAAACGGGCGTATGAAACATAAGTTGTAGTACCACTAGTGGTTTGCATAAAGCCACCCAAGCCGGGCGCGCTCGCGCCTTGAATCGCCCGACCTTTGTCGTCATTTTGTTCTTCTGGCAAAAGATAGTCGAGATTTTTCTTAACTAAAACGCCGGCTCCACCCACATTTTCTCCGCCTAAATAAATCTGACACGACGCCAATAAATCCCCGGGCAAATTTTCCGCGCAGACAACTTGTAAATTTTTCGCGACAGGCGCATCGCAATAAGGCAAACGCAAACCATAACTATCTAAGACGCCTTCGACCCCGCCCAAATATTTTATGCCTACGCCCTCGGCGCAACCCAATTTTTCTTTCAGCAATGCTTCTTTGGTTTTACACGAGGTGGTCGAAATAGTACAAGTATTGCTACACGCTAAAGCGCCAAAGGATTTTTGACCGGCTGTTTCCGTGGCGCAAGTAAGCGCGCCAAAATCCGTACCATCGCATTGTTCTTTATCTTCTTTCACACCATTGCGATTGCAATTTAACGGACACTCCAGAATTTTTTCTGAACACAACCCGCCACTACAGACGCCAGCTGAACCGCATTTAACTTCTGCCCCAAAATTTGGCGGACAGTCGCTATCGGCCGTACAAGCGCCACCACTTTGACCATTGGAACAATCCGAGGCATCGATCTGGCAAGTACTAGTACATTTAACAATGCCCGATTTAAAACCAGCTTTCGTGCAGGACCAAGTTGTGCCCGGCTGACAAGCTTTTGTTGTGCCAGCTGGACATTGTCCAGACGGAGTAATTGTCCACAAACATTTATCAGTGCAACCCTGACCGCCGTCGCATTCTTCTGTTGCTTGATTTTTTATCTTGTCGCCGCAAACTGGCCCGTTAATAATATCTTTACCGTCAGTTTTGCAAGCACTCGTATTAAATTCGCAAAAATTATTACATAGCAAATTACCTGAAGAAAAACCAAAAGTTGTGCAAGTTTTGCCAGCCAAATCTGTGCCGTCACAAAATTCACCTAAATTGCTTTCCGCGCGATTATTAAAATTGCAGGCACTAGCTGAAGCGATTTGACAATAAGTCGTACAAGCCGAACCCACGGCGCCATTTTGCGAGCCCAAATCACATTGCTCATAAGCTTGGTTTACTTTGGCATCACCGCATCTGGAATAAGTTCCAGTACCGCCTCCACCTGTACCTGTTTTTGTTCCACCACCAGTACCTATACCAGTGCCACCAGTGCCTGTTTTTGTCCCCGTTCCGCCTCCACCTGTACCGGTGCCACCGCCACCAGTGCCGGGCGCGCCTAAAAGAGATGGCGGAATAACAATTATATCGGCCGTGCCTTTATGTCCCAAGCCATCATCGGCAATAATTTTTATAATGCCAGAAGAAGTGCCGCTACCTGTACCAGAACCACTACCACTGCCGCTACTACCACCACTTGAAGCGCCTCCAGTTATTTTATCGCCTCGCACCGAAAAACTACCGTCCGATGTTTTGGCCCAATTGACATAGCCGCCTTGATCAACCGTTAAACTCGCGTTCTTGGCCACACTCAACTGACACAGCGCTGTTTGCAAAAGTGGCGTGAAAGTTTGGGTTGAGCCAACCTTCAAAGTAGTTTTGCCCGGACTTAACAATAAATCTTTGGTCTGGCATAAATCTTTTCCGGTCGTAAAACGCCACAAGACATCTTTTTCTAACGCGCTTTCTTTACTGGCAATGCGCGCGCCCGCTTTAACTACAACTTGATAACTTGTGTTCGCTTTTAAAGGTTGCGCTGGTGTTAAAATAATTCCTTCACCCGGCTGATTATGACGCAACCAAGAAATTTTATAAGGTAAAGAATTCGTACAAGTTTCACCCACACAACTATACAATTTAGTTAAAGATAATAAATCCGCATCCAACATATCCACCGTAAAACGCACCGAGGGCGACGCTCCCAAACAAACATTACTGGAACCATTGGCAGGCGAGGGCGATTGAGTTTCCGTGCTCGTGCATTGATTTTGACTGATCATTTGCGGTGGCGCGGCGCAGGGCACAGTGAAAGGTACGCTATTACTTTTTTGACCGCCTTTTTCTACGGAAACGGTAAAACGCCCAGCTTGAGAAACGGCTGGCAAAGTCGCGCTAATAGATGTTTCGGCCCAACGGCTAATGCCTGAAACTTTACCCGTGCCAAATATTAAACTGGCGTTGGTCACGCTGGCGCCAAAATTTTTACCTTGAACCACGACTGCTTGAGCTTTTTGTCCGCAACTAGGCGAGACCACGCACACGCCCGGCGCAGGGCTACCCGTGCCAATTTCTAAAGGCAATAAATTGCTAAAACGCGACACGTTCGCCACACTTATTTCCACCCCTACTTGATAACTCCCTAAAGGCAGTTGCGGCACTTCAAAAATTACGGCTTTGTCTGTCCAGTCACCACCAGCTAAACAACTTGTTTTTTTAGCGGCAAATTTTTTACCAGCGCTATCTATCAACCAAACCTTGCCAGCACGACCGAAATTTTTACCCCAAATTGTCACCCACGAACCCACTGTCGTACTTTTTTCTGGCGATAAATTTATGAGCACAGGACTTTTTATTTCAAACCAAAGGCCATTGCTTTCTTTATCCCCAATTTTTACTTTAACTTCGCCATCATCAGCGCCAACTGGCACTTTGGTCGTAATATAATCATCGGCCCAATCCAACAAACAACTTTGTCCCGATCTTACAAAATCCGCTTTAACGCTACAATTGTTGCCCGAAGCTTCGGCGCCTTCAAAAGACAAAGCCCCGCCCAAACCTAAATTCTGACCGACCAAAAGGACGGCGGTATTATTGTAATAATCAGCCACGGGTTTAATCTCCGACAAAATCGGACGGCATTCAGCCTCAACTCCAGTTTGAAAATTCAAAATAAAATCATCGGCTGGGCTACCCTCGCTTTTACCATTGCCATTGCCGTCTAAACTTTCCCCGCAGGCATTGGCAAAACCCGACGCTTTCAGCCGTAAAGTGTATTTGGTATTTTTCGCCAAATTTTCTGTCGGCCAAAGCGTCAGACCTTTAAAATCCGACATCGGTTCCAAGCGCATGGCCACAGCTTGGTCTTTGTCGTCGGTCAACAAAACGCTTTCGGTATTAAAACTAGCCAAGTCCATCACTTCTGTAAATTTAATTTGAATGGCTTTGGCTAAACAAATATTGTCCTGATTATTTTTCGGCGAAGTCGCTTTAACTTGCGCCAACTTGGGTTTATTTTGGCCGGTCGTAAAAGACCAGTTCTCTTCTTTGGCTAAAACCCGACCGTCGACATCGCGTAAACTATTTTTCAAAATAACATTATAAGCAGTCTGCGGTAAAAAATCCGCGTGCGAAAAACTTAAAATATTTTTGGTCGCGACAAGTTTGCCGGCCATCGGTCCACTGCCGGCTGGCGTCCCGCTCAGCGAGGCTGGCGCGACTAAAACTGCGGCATCAGTGACTGTTTTTTTATCTAAAGTAGAATTAAAAATTCCTTGAACTTTGGCGCATAATGGCACAGCTTCGCCTTCGGGTTGAAAACTGACAAGCTTAAACTTGCCCGCCAAACTGTCGCCAAAACCGCCTGCTTGATAATTTTCTCCGCCTTCGCCACCAGGCCCCAAAACTTTAGCCAAGGAAGTAAAGAGCCATTGCACAATGGCAAAAGAAAATAAAATTATCACTAAACCGATTAAAGCATTTTTAAAAACGCGCTTGGCTTTATCCACTTTGGTTTGATCGCCTCCGGCCGTCAGCCATAAAATCCCGCCATAAATTGTTAAAATTACTGCCACCAACCCTAGCGAGCCCACAACATAACGCAAAACATTTAAAACAATTTCCCTAACATCAACCTCCTGACCGGGTAAAGGCAATTCTTCTCCGAGCTGATTCAAGCCAAAATCTTGCCCTTGGGCGTGGGCTAACGCGACAAACAACAAACAACCAACTACTACCAACAGCGCGGGTAAATATTTATATAAAAAATTCTGGCCACGCCAGGTTGTGCGTGAGACGAGCATGTTTGGTTGTTAATTTATACTATGGTTTTAAGAACCACTGCTTTTATTATAGCACCATCGGCCCGTCCTTGCACTTGTGGAACTAATATTTTCATCATTGAACCCAAGTTGGGCACTCCGCCCTCGGCCATAATTTGTGCTTTGGCTTTTTCTGCCAAACCCGTAAGCTCAACTTCACTCATAACCGCTGGTAAATATGGTTCTAGCCAAACCAAATCCTGCTCTTCTTTTTTTTGAAGCCCGCTTTGGCCGGCTTGCGCGTAAAGCGCGGAGGCCTCTTTTCTTTTTTTAACTTCTTTTTGAATTACAGTAATAACTTCCCCGTCAGACAAATCCTGCTGGGTAGCAATGCGGGCATTTTGCAAAGCGCTTTTTAACATTCTTAAACACGACAACTTGTCCACTGCTTTGGCCAGCATGGCCTGTTTAATATCTTGCTCAATTTGTTCTTTTAAGCCCATAATTTGGAATTTAGAATTTGGAATTTGGAATAGTTTCTCATGACTTAACTACCACCCTACAACCTAAAAAAGTTTGGAATTTAGAATTTGGAATAGTTTCTCATGACTTAACTACCACCCTACAAGCTAAGAAGCTAAAAAGCTAAGAAGCTAATTAAGCAGGTCTTCCAATTTACCAATGCGGCGCAAATATTCGCGACGCGACATCATATGTTTGCGGTAAATCGCGCGCGCTTTAACTTTGCGTTCAGAATCTTTGGGCTGTCGAAATTTACCGGCTTTGACTTCATTAACGACACCGCTTTGCTGAACTCGACGAGAAAATCGTCGCAACAAAGAGTCAAAAGATTCATTATTTTTTCGTTTAACTTCTAGCATTAAAAAAACCTCCTTTCAAAAGTAGAAATATCCTAAATGATTTCACAATTTTGGTCAAGCTAGGCGAGCAAATTAGCAAGTCTAGCAAGCTAGCATGACTAGCAAGCCTAGCGGATTAGATAGAATACAGAATATAGAATGTAGGATGTAGGATGTAGCGAGTCTAGTGGGTTAGAATGTAGGATGTAGAATATAAAAAATGACCCTGAGCTTGAAGCTAGGGTCTAAATTTTTAAAAAACTATGATTCAAATTTCAGTTGGGAACAAAAACTAATCCGCCAGCAACGACAGAGTTACCACTAAAATGACGACTGTAGCTAATAGCGTTGTATTTTTGTAGTCTAGAATTCCAAACCAAACTGACATATAGAGCCTTACCATTAGCCCCCTCTACATACCCAAAAAAATTGGAGAGAAAGTACTTCGCTAACAGAATACCATCTTGTCCTGTTGGTTGAAGACTGGTTAAATAGGCAATCACCCATAGTAGACTTTCTTTGTCCCAAAATTTTTCGCCTGTTATACCAATTTCTGAATAAATATCTCTATCGTCAGTGGTATGTTTGAGTTGATATGTTGATAAAGACATTCCAGGAAGATTTGAAAACGGCTTTGTAGGATTAAGAATATGCTTTTCAAACTCACCTTCTAATTCGTACTCTACCCCACGCCCCTTATGAATAAAACAATCCTGAGGATCAAAAAGGCCGACTAATGGCGGAATCACTATATTACTGGCTACCAGCTTAAGATTGGGTGTTTCCTTAACACCAAAACTCAATCTGCCATTATTTTTTAAAAATTGCGTTAAATGAGAGCCAGATTTATGTGGCGTTATAATAATTTCCTGGACTGTTTCATTATCCAAACTTTCCCAGTCAATATTATTCGCCAATATTTGAACCAGATTGTGAGACTGATCGATTGTTATCGACTTACCCATAATTCCTCCAAATTTTACAACGCCCGAATAGTCGGAGCCGCCTGCCGTTTATGGCTGTTTAATATGGTAATACTAAAAGAACTTTATTTCTATATAAAATTACCATACTGACAAAACCTGTCAAACAAAACGAGTAAATTAGCAAGTTTAGCAAGCTAGCATGACTAGCAGGACTAGCAGGACTAGCATATAAGCCAAAATACAAAATTCAAGATATAAAAAATGACCCTGAGCTTCAAGCTAGGGTCATTCACACATTTCGCTCAACTAACCATTACGGCCGAAGAAATACGAAACCCTCCTCACGAGACCACTTGCGACCAGGCTCGGTAGCATAAACATCCAACCACCTACCAAAATTGCTAAGTCCGAGACGGTATAGATCACCGTAAAGAGTCTTGATCGGCTCATGCATAAACACAAGAGCATAGAGATTAAGCTTTTTCAGTTGTTCAACCGAAATTACTGTTAGGGCCAAGAGAGCCGTTTTATTTGGCAGACTAACCATGCCACGCGCTTTGGCGTAAGCGATGATATTCTCCGTAGTTCTTTCTGAATCAGAAAAATTGCTAGGCAAAACAATTTCCAAGTCATAAGATCTCCCAGTCGTGTCCAAGTCGTAAGATTTCCCAGTCGTGATAGTAGAGCTTGATTTGTCGATAATAACCTTGGCATAAGACTTCACAGCATAACCAGAGTCCAACAAATCTTGAAGAACTTGCGCCGATTGACGACCATCAGAAGTGACGGAAAAAGTTAAGGCTTGCTGACGCTGATTTTCAGGTTGACTTTGCTTTTGATTGCAACCAACGAAATACAGAATTGCAATAAGAGTCAATATTCTTGCAAAAATGGACTTTTTCATGAATTTTCTCCAAATTTATTGATTGATTGATTTTACAAATAACTTGTTGATTATTGATAATATTATAGCATATTGACAAAAATTTGTCAAGCCTCCTAAGTTTTTCTCAAAATTTAGGCGGCCAATAGATGAAATGACCAATAAATATAAGGGTTTTGAAGGTGGTGGATTTAATTCCAACCGGAATCTCCTGTCATACAAATGTTGATAAATTTCTCGGCCGAGAAATTTATCAACAAAATAATTGCCTTATCCTATATAAAAATTGTGATGATAAAGCTACCCCCGCGCACTCTCTCCCGCCTTTCGGCCCAGAGGGGCAGGAACGTTTGAACCAACTCTCTTACTCCACATGCACTCTCTCCTCCTTCTCCTGCTTTCCGGTCAAGTCCGTTTTAACCAGCTTTGAGGTCTGATTAGCTGGGTTCCGTCCGCCTTTGGCGAGACGGATAATCAGACCGAAATTGCAAGCAGTCAGCTCGCCGGAAGCTGACTGCTGGTGTGTTAAAATGGACTGACCGGAAAAATAATAACTTACTTTTTCTTTTACTTTTTTAATACCAAATACTGGATCCGTCAGCCGACGGATGACACTCATACCAACCCTTCTATTTTGGCCGCTAAAATAAAATCATTTTCCGACAAACCGCCAATAGTATGCGTCCATAGTTCTATCTGAACTTTATTATAGAAAATATGCAGATCCGGATGATGCCCTTCGTTTTCCGCGAGTGCCGCCACTTTGTTCACAAAAGCCATCGCTTCCAAAAAATCTTTGAAAATAAATTCGTGTCGGATCTTTTTTTCATCCAAAACTTCCCAATTTTCTTTAAGTTCAGCTAACAACGATTCAAACTCGTGAAGTTTAAGCGGACAGGCTCCGCCCTCGCACGGCACACATTTTTTATCTAATAAACTCATATAAAATTTTGCTACATTCTACATCCTATATTCTACATTCTGCCTTCTACACGCTTACTTAATCCCCGCGATAATCGCGCCCATGGCAAGCAACGATGCTAAATGATACCCATTGTGAATGGCATAAAGTCCAAAAGGTTGTTTTTCAAACAAGACCGAGCCCAAAGAAGTCGTCGCGACAAAACCAAGCCATAACCAAAAACCAGCTTGCAAACCATTGAAAACCGTAGCGGCCCCGCCCAAAAATAAAGCCAAAATATAGCCCATTAATAAAGAACTCAAAAACATAAACAAATAACTTTTCGCCATACCCGCTTTTTTAGCTTGTTCCAAACTCTCGACGGAAAGTCCTGTCAGCTTCATCCAAGCTTTCCCAAAAAAAGACGGCGCATACCAGAGCGCGCCTAGGACCATATTGGCCACAGCCGCTACGACAATCGCTAACCAATTAACTTCTACCATATTTATAAAGATAAGAAACTTTTTTAATTATACAACAAACTAAGTAAGCGTGACTAGCATGCCTAGCGAGTTAGCATGACTAGCAAATATCATTTCAAAATTTTTTACTAAACCTCACGCCTAAAAGCTACCAGCTAAAAGCTATTAGCTAACTTACGCTTTCCAACTCACCTGCCGAAACTGCAGGGCTTCAGCTAAATGTTCTTTGGCCACGCTCGGGTGGTCAGCTAAATCCGCCATCGTACGCGCGACTTTAAGTGTCCGGTGCAAACCCCGGCCCGAGAGTTGTAATTTTTCCGTAGCCGCGATAAACCAATCTTTGGTTTCTTCGGTCCAAAAAAGCATGGCGATAATTTCCTTTGGACCCAAGTGCGCGTTTAATTTACCGTCAGGATTTCTGGCGCCCTGGTGATCGCGCGCCGCTTGCACTAAATTTTTCAAATCAGTTTCGTTTTCTTTATTTTCACCCAAAACTACCGCGGTTTTTTGCCGTGGCACAATAACTGTTAAATCCAGGCGGTCAAATAAAGGTCCCGAGATTTTTTCCTGATAGCGATGCAAAGCCGAGGGCAAACAAGTGCAGGTTTTTTCCGGATCGCCCCAAAAACCGCACGGACAAGGATTCATGGCCGCCACTAACAAAGCTTGCGCCGGAAAAGAAACCGTCCCAGCCGATCTGGCCACCACGACCGAACCATTTTCCAAAGGTTGACGCAAGGCCTCCAAAACATGTCGTGGAAATTCTGGCAGTTCGTCCAAAAATAAAACTCCGTGATGAGCTAAAGAAACTTCGCCCGGTCGCGGATTGGAGCCACCGCCAATTAAAGACGCGGCTGAAGCCGAATGATGCGGATGCCTAAAGGGTCGTTGCGATAAAAAACTATTTCCTGCCAACAGGCCGGCAATGCTATACATCTTAGTCACCTCAAGTTGTTCCTGCCGCGATAAATCTGGCAATAAACTCGGCAGGGCTTGCGCTAACAAAGTTTTGCCGCTACCGGGCGGACCAACCAAAAGCAAATTATGTCCACCCGCGGCGGCTACGGCCACCGCTCGCTTAGGCAAAGCTTGGCCGACAATTGTGTTTAATGTAATCGGCCAAGAACTTTCCGCCAAAATTGGATCGGCAATTTGGAGCGGTTCACTTTGTCCTGTTAAAAGTCCGACCGCTTCAGCTAAAGTTCGCACTGGCCAAATAGTTGGTCCAGAAACTAAACTCGCTTCGTACGCATTTTCGGCTGGCACCAAACAATGAGTGAAGCCCTCGCGCGTAGCGGTTTCCACGGCGGCCAAAACTCCGCTGACACCGCGCACGGCGCCATCCAAACCAAGCTCGCCTAAAATTATAAATTTATTTATGGGCACGCTCGGTAAAATTTGCTGACTGACGACCAATGTGCCAAGCGCCATGCCTAAATCAAAAGCTGGACCTTGTTTCGGCAAATCGGCTGGCGCTAAATTCACCACCACTTTTCTGGCGGGAAAACTAAAACCAGAATTATGTAAAGCGCTACGGACTCGTTCACGCGCTTCTTCCACGGCTTTGTCCGGCAAACCCACAATCAAGAGTCCGGGCAGTTGCGAAGTGATATCGACTTCAATGGTGACAAGACTGGCTTCCCAGCCAGTTAAAGTCGCGGAATATATTTGCGCGGGAGACATAATTAAGAAATTATAAATTAAAAATTTTAAATTTTGAATTAGGCATCAATAGTATCAGAAAATAGGCGAGAGTAAAAAGCAACATAGCATCAGACAGGTTAAAATAGCCCACGCCAAACCAAGGTAAATAATCAATGACCCCGCCCCACCACAACCGATCAATTAAGTTATTCAGTCCCGCTAAAAAAATTAAAAATAAAATTGGCCGCGCCCCGACAAATAAGTGCCAGCAAAAAATTAACCCCGCTAGCACCAGCGCCATTAAATAAATCATTACACTATTCTCAAGACCAAAAGAAAACGGTCCAGCGCTATTTACTTGTCCCGTCCAAAAAAAAGAACGGCCTAAACGGTCGCCTATAAAAACAACTGACCCTAAAAAATACCAGTTTGAAACATTTCTTAAGCCCCATGATGTCATAGGCCAATTGTAGCGTAAGAAATGAAAAAGGGCTATCATCGTTTGCCCACTAAAAAAAATTACTTATTGGGTGAAGATAGCCCTGATTTTTGATTCGACTGTTACAACTTAGACCGCTGCTTGGTCTTGGGTTGTGGTTCCTAGTCGAACTTGTTAAAGAGCTTCTTTACCATTTGTGGGCAAGGCACTACTAATGTTTGTGTTTGGGTTTGTCCTGAAATAAATCAGGATGTTTGATAAACCCTCCCATAAACAGTGAAGAGAAAACAAACGACCTTACCTTTAGTAAGCCCGACTCTTTTCCCTCCACTGAATTGCGGTGAAAGACGCTCTATGTTTGCCTCATTTATAAAAGAATTTTATTGTTTGTAAAGCTATTATAGCACAAAAAATCGCTTTTGTCAAGGGTCGTGGCGCCAACTTTAATTATTTTTCTAACTTATGACGGAATCATTACTATTTTTTCAACAAAAACAAAAATCCGAGCTTTAAAACTGATGCCTAAAAATGAAGTTATACACAATCCCTTAAATAAAAGGTTCTGTGACTATTAAAAAATCTTTTCAAAAGCTAACCAACCCTGACTTCAAAAATACCAACTTTTATGCTAGTATTTTCCCAAGATAGTTTAGGAAAAACTAGTCAGCAAATCATACTTACTTTCTATTTTTGCGCTATACCTACTTTAACTAAATTTGCCCTTCTCGCCCTTCGACTCCTGCGCCGAATACTTTTAGCTTCAGGAAAATTTTTAATTTTATTCTGGCGCTGGCTCGGCACCATTAGTCATCCTCTACTTTTACCATTTTTATCCGGCCAGAGCCACCTCGAACAGGGCTTTAAAATTTTTGTACTCGCGCTAGTTATTATCGGCGTGTCATTTTACTTAATCCAAGCAGAGAATAAACTTTTAATTGAACCGACCAAAGCTGACACCATTGGCCGGAGCACAATTTTAGCCACCTTATTTGTTGATACCTTGCAAGAAGATTACGTGGTCGAAAGTCCTGATGCTCAATTGGGCGAAAATGATCCCAACGACAAATTGGCTGTTCGCCCCAGCGCCTTACAAGCTAAAAATGCCGATGATTCAATTTCTTGGATTAATCAAAATGAAGAAGACAGCACACTTTTAGCTCGTCCTAATATCTTGAATACAAAAAGTAATCAGCTCACTAAAGTGACAAAGTATGTTGTGCAATTTGGTGATACGCCGGGGAGCATCGCTGAAAGATTCCGTTTAAAACTGCAAACTATTTTAGATAATAATAATCTAAGTTCCAAAAATTTTATAAAAGTCGGTCAAACCTTATGGTTACCCCAAACCGATGGCCTCATCGTCACTTGGACCAAAAATAGTACTCTTAAAAATCTCGCTCAAAAATATAAAATCTCGACCGAGTCTATTTTGCAAGCGAACAATCTAGGCCCGAACGATAAAATCGCGCTCGCTGAAAAAATAGTCTTACCGGGAGCGCGACCAATTTCTGCTCCGCCGATTAAAAATATTGCTAGAGCCAAAACAACTACGAGTGGTGCTAGCCGCGCCCGCACTGGCGGCGCCAACGCTTTGAAATGGCCAACTAGCGTTAACCGTATTACCACTTACTTTAGTTTGCGTCACCCCGGGATTGATATTGCCGGCCCCATGAGTTCGCCTATTTACGCGGCCGAAGATGGTACGATCGCCACTTCGCGCAATGGTTGGAATGGCGGTTATGGTAATTATATTATTATCAATCACGGCAACGGCAAAGAAACTTTGTATGGACACCTCTCTCGTCGCCTAGTCCAAGTTGGTGAAGAAGTCGAGCGTGGTCAAGTCATTGGCTATATGGGTTCAAGTGGCCGCTCCACTGGTCCGCATGTACACTTTGAAGTTCGTATCTTTAAACGGCAAACCAACCCTTTTAGCAGTCTCTAAATTTATGACCACGGTTGAAAGTCCGCGTGACCATAAATAATTACTGAAACAACCTTAACCAATTATTTCATCAGTTGGCGCTGTTTCTTCCACGCCATTTTCAATCGTGGCTTTTATTTTAATACCTTCCCGTATTTTGGCCGACAACCGTTTAGTCACTTCTTCTAGTGCTTTGTCCATATTAATAGTTTCTTGAATGCCATTTTCCATATCGCGTAAAATTAAAGTCCGATCAATCAACTCTTTTTGACCCAAAATAATAGTATAATAAACGCCTAATTTTGAAGCGTATTCCAATTGCTGTTTTAAACCATCTTTAGATAATCTTTCAACAATCGGCACATTGGCCGCGCGCAATTGCTGAATAATTTTGATGGCCATTTTTCTCGCTTCATCGCCCAATTGTGCGAAATAAATTTGTGGCACATTGAACTGCGCAACCTTAATTTGTAAATCTTTTAAACTATTAACGACTCGCTCCAAGCCGATAGCCAAACCCAAAGCTGGTACTTCCCGACCAGAAAATTCTTTCAATAAAGTATCATAGCGACCGCCACCGCCTAAAGCGATTTTCTCTTCCGATTTTTTTTCAACCGCTGGCGCGCCTGCGACTACTTCTTCCGTCGCGACTGGCGCCACTTCTGGCTGATCCAAAAAAATTTCAAATACTGTTTTCGTATAATAATCTAGCCCTCGCACCAAGTAAGGATTCAAACGATAAGGCACGCCCGCGGCATCCGCGTATTCTAAAACTTGGGTAAAATGTTTTTTGGATTCTTCATCTAAAACATCGACCAATTGCGGCGCTTCGGCCATCAGTTCTTGGCACACGGGATTTTTACAATCTAACAACCGCAAAGGATTTTTAATGTAGCGAATTTTACAATCCTCGCATAAATGTTTTTTCTTGGCTCGATAATATTTAAGCAAAACACCGCGATAAGTTTTCCGAGTTTGTGGCAGGCCTAAAGAATTAATTTCAAAAATTACCGGTAAATTTAATTCTTGAAAAAAGAAATACGCCGCCGCCAAGAGGTCAGCGTCCAGCACGGGATGGCCATCGCCTAAAATTTCTAAACCCAATTGGTGAAACTGACGGTAGCGACCGGCTTGCGGACGTTCGTGGCGGAAAAAAGGACCTGAATACCACAACTTGACCGGTTGCGGATATGACACCATGCCATGCTGTAAATAAGCGCGCGCCACCGGAGCTGTGCCCTCTGGTCGTAAAGATAATTTTACGCCCGACGGTTCAGCAAAGGAAAACATTTCTTTTTGAACAATTTCAGAAGCGGCGCCAACCGCGCGCGCAAATAAACCAGTTTCTTCCAAAATTGGAGTTTCTATAAAAGTATAGCCATACCGGTCAGCTATTTTTTGCGAAGCCTCACGAATGGCTCGCCAATATTTTTCATCTTCGGGCAAAAGGTCATGCATACCCCGAACTAATGAAGGTATCTTGTGGCTCAACTTTGGCAAAGGTTTTGGCGCTGGTGTATTGCGTGCGTTTTTTTTAAACATGCCCATAGAAAAATATAAAAGTGTAAGTTATGAATTCTGAATTATGAGTTATCTTAAAAAACTATTTCAGGGTGGGGCTAGTATGTTCAATTAAACCAAAGCGGTTAAGCGGCCAACCCCTGAACCAAGTCCGACCAATAATAAATTTTTTCTTAACCGGGCCAAATTCTCGGGAATCTTTTGACCACATCCGGTTATCGCCTAAAACAAAATACTCATCTTCCGCCAAATTATAAGTGACAGTTCCAACTGTCACTAAATCAGCGGACAAATAACTGCTTTCCTCTAATTTCTTTTCTGCTTCTTTGTTTTTGACAAAAACCGCGCCCTCTTTAACCGTCACTGTTTCACCTGGTAGACCAATCACCCTCTTAATAAAAAATTGGCTAGGGTCAGCCGGATATCTGAAAACAACGCTCTCCCCACGCGCCGGTGGCGTAAAACGATAAGAAATTTCGTCGATCACTAAATATTCCCGATCGTAAAAATTTGGTTCCATTGAAGCGCCTCGGACATAAAAAGGTTGGATTAAAAAAAATCTAACTGGTAAAATAATCGCCAAGGCAATAATTAATGCGCGCACTGTTTCACCAATAGTTTTGCGCCAGGAAGGCGCGCTTGAAGAAAAAGAAGATGGGGGCATAATTTTAGAAATTATAAATTTTAAATTATGAATTATAAATTAAACGAGGTAATTTTTTTAAAGCTACATTCTACATCCTAACTAACTTGCTAGTCATGCTAGTCTTGCTAACTGGTGGACGATGCAGGATGCTCAAACCAATTTGCCTGACGGCAAATTCTGAAACCCCTCGGTTTCAGTACTTCCGCCACGGGAAACCTTGGTTTCCCATCGCCCTTCCTTGGTTCGAGTCTGGTGGGCATTGCTGGACTCGAACCAGCGACCTTTGCGATGTGAACGCAACGCTCTAACCAGCTGAGCTAAATGCCCCAACGAAAATCTGACCCAAATCGCCTTTAAAAATGAACAATGTGGCTAGTCTAACACAAAAAAGGACTTGATTCAAGGGGAATAATCTGCTACCTTTATTAAACTTAAAATAATTATAATGGAAACTGATAATAATTTTTCACCACCGTCATTTAATAATGCTCCCCGTCACCATTGGTGGCGGGTTGCCGCTGTTTTGGGTGGCGGCCTCCTGCTTATTTTTATTATTTGGAAAACTTTTAATCCCGCGCTTGATGCCACCGGCCGGCCTCAAGGACTTTTTGGTTCACTCGTTTCCGTTTTTCAAAAAACTTTAGCCCAAGATTTAATTGGTGAAAATGACGATCGTATTAATTTTTTGCTTTTAGGTATTGGCGGAGCTGGCCATGAAGGTCCCAACTTAACCGACACTATTTTATTGGCCTCGCTCCGCCCGTCCGACGGTAAGGTCGCGGTCATGTCTATTCCCAGAGATTTGGGCGCGGACATTCCCGGCCTCGGTTTTCGCAAAATCAACGAAGCTTACGCTTACGGCATTTTGAATAAAGAAACGGAAGGCGGTTTGAATTTGGTTAAACAGACAGTTGAAAATATTACTGGTTTGGTCATTCCTTATGTCGCGGTTGTAGATTTTGAAGGCTTCCGTCAATTTATTGATTCGGTTGGCGGCATTGATGTCACAGTTCTAAATAGTTTTGTGGACAACAACTACCCCACTAAAAACTTTGGTATCAAAACCATTGCCTTTACCGCTGGATTACAACATTTAGACGGCGAACGCGCGCTAGAATTTGCTCGTTCTCGCCACGGTTGCTGTAATGAAGGTTCGGATTTTGCTCGCAGTAAACGGCAAAAATTAATTTTGGAAGCGCTAGAAAATAATGACAAAGTTAATGACTATATGAGTCCCCGAAAAATTTTGAATTTGTATGATCTGTTCAAACAATATGTGGCAACTACTTTAACTATTCCTGAATTGGCGCGGCTGCCCAAACTTTTAGATGGCGTTAAACCCGAAAATATTGTCCTCTGGCAACTAGACGATGGTCCCGACGGCCTTTTAATAAATGCCACCATCAACGAGGGCTTTTTCTTGCAACCCATCACCGGCACTTGGGACCAAGTGACACGACGCGCCAAAAATATGTTGGACTTAACTCCACCCAAACCCTTGGCTCAAAAATTAAAAATCGGCATTTATAACGCCACCAAACGGGAGGGCTGGGCACAAACCGTGGCCAATATTTTTGACCGTAATATTTTTTCTATTCAAGTTATTACCAACTATAAAGAATTAAAACTCACGAGTTTTGTCGAAACTTATAATGACAAAGACGGACCCGATTTAGACAAAATTATCTCGAAATTAAAAATAAAAAAAATAACGGGCGATCCTGCCACTCATCCGGAACTGGACGCTTCGCTCATTTTGGGCGACGACAGCTTAACCTCGCCAAATTTTAAATAACCTCTACCCATCCTCCCCCTTGAAAAAGGGGGAGGAGTAAGGAGGGGGTGAGAAAAATGTATTATTAAATTTGTATGTTAAATAAAAAGTTAATATAAAAAACCCCCGGAAAACTTTTTTCAAAGTGTCCAAGGGTCAAATGCAATTATTTTTTTATGACTTAAAGGAGACCTAGAGCTTGTCAGTCCGCCGGAAGTAGGAAGTGATGACTATGCCTCGGGTCACTCCAATGACAGTCATCCTCAAGCGAAAGGACGCCCCATAAAAGAGCGCCTCCCGAGCGCAGGCGCGCATAAGCTACGAGGTGCTTATCGCCTTGCTTAAAAACAAAATGCGTAAGATAACTCTGACTATAAGCCCTTTCATATTTTTTAAGAATTTTGATTATTTCAGAACTATCTGAATAATCATAAATGTCAACTTGTGATGGTAGTGTAAAAAGCGTTATTTTTTCACAAGCCGCAACATTGGCAATGTTGACATTCATAATTTCTTGATAGATTCCAGTCTTAATCTGTTTATAGATGTTAAGATCAGAACCGTTGATATTCACAGTTTTTTCAAACTGTAAGTAGCTTGGGTTATATTCAGTTGTGACGGCCTTATTAGGACGAGCCTCCCACATTATGCCTGCACCGAAACCGATTGCAAATATACAAAAGTAACCAATAATTAAAAGCCAATTGCGTTTCATTGTTTTTTTCTCCTAATTAAAATGATGTGAATGTAAAAGGACGAGAATGTTTAATTTGAGATAAATCTAGCAGATAAACAAAAATTTGTCAAGATTGCTTTTTATTGGCTTTTTTTGACAATTTTGCTAGGGTAAAGTTATGAATGAATTACCCAAAGTCGTTTTAATCGGTCGCAGCAATGTCGGTAAAAGCACGCTTTTTAACCGCTTGGTCGGTAAAAAAATGGCTTTGACTAGTTCTATTGCTGGCACTACTCGCGATACTACTCAAGGCCTCGTCCAATGGCGCGAAGCAGAATTTGTTTTAATTGATACTGGTGGACTAGATATTCCTGATACCGATGACATTTCCCGTGGCATTATTCGCCGAGCCAAAGAAGCGGTTCAAGGCGCTGATGCCTGTATTTTTGTTTTGGACACCACGGTTGGCATTATTGAAAGCGAACGCGCTTTTGCCAGATTTTTAAATGCTTGGAAAAAACCAGTCATAGTCGCCGCCAATAAATGCGACCGACCATCTTTATTTAGAAAAGTTAAAAATTTTGAACAACTGGGTTTTGGCGAAGCTTATGCTTGTAGCGCTAAAAATGGTTCCGGCACGGGAGATTTGTTGGACAAACTTTTGGAAAAATTACCAGCCAATCCCCAACCCCCAACAACTCATTTCGAACAAACTATTCCAAATTCCAAATTCCAAATTCCAAATTCCACATTAACAATTGCCCTCATCGGCAAACCCAACGCTGGCAAATCGTCTTTAATGAACGCGCTAGCTGGTTTTGAACGCTCGCTCGTTAGCGCCACCCCGCACACCACCCGAGACATTCAAAAAGAAACCCTGACTTTTCAAGGTCAAACTATTACTTTTTTAGACACGGCTGGTTTGCGTCGCCAAAAACAAGCGCGCACTGACTTGGAAGCGGGCGCTTTTTTACAACTCACGGCCGAACTGAATAATATTGATGTGGCTTGGCTCTTAATTGAAAGTTATGAAAATATTACTGACCAAGACCAACGACTGTTGCATTTTTTGGAAGAGGCCGGACTTTCAGTTTTGTTGATTTTTACAAAAAGCGATTTAATGCCGGCAGACAATTCCCCGTTGCTTGAACGAGAAAAATATTTACGCCGTTTTTTACCCCACGCCGATTTTCTACCAGCACTTTTTATGAGCACGCAAAAAAAATTTGACCCAAGGCCAGCCCTAACCATTTCTTTTAAAATGAAACGGGCACGCCAAACTAAATTTCCGGAAGAACTTTTGGAACAAAGTCTACGGCTACTCCAACAGACCGCTAAAAAAACCGCGCGTAAACCGCACCCTATGGCTTACCCTTTAAAACTTAAACAAACTCAAACCAGCCCACCCCGACTCGCGCTGACCATTTTGGGACAATACCCTTACCCCTCTGCTATGCTTACTTTGCTGGAAAAAAAATTGCGCTCACATATCGATTTAATCGGCACGCCCATACGGTTTCAAATTATTCGCCAACTTGGTAAGAAATAGTTTAGAAATTATGATCCGTCAGCTGACGGATGAATTCTGAATTATCTCTTCTCTCGCATCTCTTCTCTCGCTTCTCGCATCTCTTTTCTCGCATCTCTTCTCTCGCATCTCGCTTCTCTTCTCTCGCTTCTCTTCTCTCGCATCTATAACTATGAAGTATTTATTCGCTGGTCTCGGCAATCCCGGCCCAAAATATAAAAACACCCGCCACAATGCCGGCGCCGAGGCCGTGCGTTCTCTGCTTTTGACTTGGCAAGAAAAAAAAGATTACTTAGTAGCCACGGAAAATTTTGGACAAAGTGAAATTATTTTTGTCTTGCCGACCACTTTTATGAATGAAAGCGGTTTGGCCATAAAAAAGGCCCTGAATGATTTTAATCTCAAGCCAGAACATCTAATAGTTGTTCACGATGACGCTGATTTGTCTTTAGGTCAAACAAAATTATCTTTTAGTTCAGGTTCAGCCGGCCATCGCGGTGTTGATTCTATTATTGAACATGTAGGCACCAAAGATTTTTGGCGCCTCCGTTATGGTTTGGGTCGGCCTGAAGGTCTTTTAGACATTACGGAATTTGTTTTAGAAAGTTGGCTCGAAAACGAAAAAGAACCACTCCAGCTATTTAGTAAAAATTTAAAATTAGAAATTGAAAATCTTAAAAAAACTGGGCATTTTTTTTCTCATCAACTAATTTAACTAGCTAAAATTGAGTTATGAATAATAACTTACTACTACTCTCGTATTGTCCCTCACTTCGAGAAAGCTGGCTGTTTAAATTAACTGAAGCGGGCTTAACAATTGAAGAGGTTGTTCATATGACATCCGACCAAGCGCGCGCTTGGGGACTAACGAGCGAAATGTATTCAAAATTTAATCAAGAACGAAATGATTTTAATCTGGATAAAGCTCAAACTGAACTAAAAAAACTTGGTTTAAATTTTATTACGGGCGAAGACACTTGTTGGCCAACTTCATTAAATAATTTAAACCCGGCTCCTTTGTGGCTTTTTGTCCGTGGAAATTTAGAAGCGTTTCAAGCCGAAAATATAATCGGTTTTGTCGGTACCAGAAAACTTTCGCCTTACGGACAACTGATTTCAAAAAATGTGGCCAATTGGCTGACTAATGGTGGCGCCACTTTAGTTTCTGGACTCGCTTTTGGCGCCGACGCGATTGCCCACCAAGCCGCCGTCGCGTCTCATCTTCCCACTATTGCTATTTTGGCCTCCAGCGCGGACGAAGCTAGTTTATATCCACAAAGTCATGTGCCACTCGCTAGAAAAATTATTGAAAATAATGGCGCTCTTGTTTCTGAATGGCCACCATATTTTCACCCGCAACAATATCACTTTCCTTATCGCAACCGCTTGATTGCCGGCTTGTCCAAAGCACTCGTTATAACGGAGGCGCCGATTAAATCTGGTACGCTTCATACTGCCAAATGGGCGCTGGAGCTAGGCCTGCCCATTGGCGCTGTGCCGGGCGATATTAACCGAGAAAGCTCAAGTGGCACTAATTATTTAATTAGCAATGGCGCGACCGCTCTCTGTAATAAAGAAGATATTTTGCAATTTGCCGGCCTAGAAATACCCAGTGATACCGATCAATTATCGCTTGATAATGAAGACCTGTCTGATTTGGCTAAAAAAATCTGGCACAACTTAACCGAACCAAAAAATTTTGATCAATTAACTACTGACCTTGGCTTACCCTCCGCGGAAATTTTAGGCGCCTTAACCGAGCTGGAAATTAACGACAAAATAAGCCGCTTATCAACTAATGATTTCTCCCGAAAATTTTAAATTTTAAAAAAATTTTTAGATACGACTTGACATAACCAGTATAAGCCAGATAGATTATTGTTTATGGCTATATTAATTATCGTCGAGTCCCCGACCAAGGCAAAAACTATTTCTAGATTTTTGGGTAGAAATTTTAAAGTACTCTCTTCGGCCGGCCACCTGCGCGATTTACCCAAAAGCAAAATCGGACTGGACATTGAGCATGACTTCGCGCCGCAATATGTCATTGCTAAAGATAAAAAAAATCTGGCCGACGATCTTAAAGCCGCCGCCAAAAAAGCCAGTGCTATTTATCTGGCGACTGATGAAGACCGCGAAGGTGAAGCTATTGCTTGGCATTTAACCCAAATTTTAGATTTGCCTGAAAAAGAAGTCGAGCGACTTGTTTTTCACGAAATTACGGAAAAAGCTATTCAAGAAGCGATTCAACATCCACGACATTTAGATTTGAATTTAGTTGACGCCCAGCAAGCTAGACGCTTTTTAGACCGCTTGGTCGGCTACGAGCTGTCGCCTTTACTCTGGAAAAAAATTGCCTATGGACTTTCGGCTGGTCGCGTCCAGTCGGTAGCATTACGATTAATTGTTGAGCGCGAAGACGAAATTAGAAAATTTATTACAACACCTTATAGCACAATTGAAGGCGATTTTACTTTTAAAAACGGACTCATTCATGGCAAACTGCATCAATTTGAAAATAAAACAGTGGAGCAATTTACTTTTAGCGACCAAATGGCGACTGAAAAAATTGCCACCACCTTAAATCAAGATATTTTTACTATTAGTGATAAAAAAACCAAAGAGGTTAAAAAAAATCCTTTACCGCCTTTTACCACTTCCACCTTACAACAAGAGGCCAGTAAAAAATTGGGCTTTTCCCCCAAACAAACTATGATGCTGGCGCAAAAACTGTATGAAGGCATTGATCTCGGGGGCGGCCCAGTCGGTTTAATTACTTATATGAGAACCGACAGCTTAAATTTATCCCTGGACTTTTTATCGGCGGCCCAAAGTTATCTTAAAAAACATTTTGGCAACGAGTACGTGCTGACCAAACCACGCTTTTTCAAAACTAAAAGCAAAGGCGCTCAAGAAGCGCATGAGGCCATTCGCCCCACCGATGTCGAACTGTCGCCAGATGATGTCGCTTTTCATTTAAAGTTGCTCGATAAAAAATTATTTACTCTTTATCGGCTTATTTATAATCGCGCGCTCGCCAGCCAAATGCCTGAAGCGCGCTTAGAACAAACCAGTTTGGATATCGCCGGTAAAAAGTCCTCAACAATTTTTAGAGCCACCGGTTCGCGTTTACTTTTCCTGGGTTTCCTTAAACTTTGGCAAATAAATGAAGACGAGGCAGAAGAAAACGAACGCCGTTTGCCGGAAGTGGCCATAAATGAAAAGGCCCAAACCCAAACTATCAAGGCGCTGGCCCATACCACCGAACCACCAGCGCGTTTTACCGAAGCCAATTTAATCAAAACTTTGGAAGAATATGGTATTGGCCGCCCGTCTACTTACGCGCCAACTTTGGCCACGCTGTTAGACAGAAAATATGTCACCCGAGAAAATAAAAAACTGACCCCGACCGATATGGGTGAAGTGGTGACAAATTTTTTAAAAGAACACTTTAAAGATATCGTGGATTTTGATTTCACGGCCAAAATGGAGGAACAACTGGACGAAATTGCCGAGGGCAAAGCTGAACTTTTGCCAGTGCTGAAAAATTTTTATGGCCCTTTTCATAAAAATATTGAAACCAAAACCAAAGAAGTTAACCGTTCTGATTTTGACCAAGCTTCCGACGAACTGTGCCCCAAATGTGGTAGTCCGATGATTATTAAAATTGGTCGCTTTGGTAAATTTTTGGCTTGCTCAAAATATCCCGACTGTAAAACCACCAAACCTTTAGCTGGCAGTGAAGAAGCCGCTGAAAATTTAGGCGCTTGCCCTGACTGTGGTGGCAACCTTGTGCCTAAGCGTGGTCGCTTCGGCGCTTTTATCGCGTGTTCCAATTACCCCACTTGCAAATACACGCAAAAAAATGAAAAACCAACTGGCGTTCATTGCCCTAAATGCGAGACGGGCGATATTGTTATTAAAAAATCCAAGCGCGGCAAAATTTTCTATGCCTGCAACAAATACCCGGCCTGTGATTTTTCACTTTGGCACAAGCCAACCGGTGACAAATGCGCGCTCTGCCAAAGTCTGCTCATAGAAAAAGGCAAGCACATTCTCTGCAGTAATAGCGAGTGCGTCAAAAGCAAGCTTGACTCTTGAAAAAAAACTAAAAAACTGATAACTTGTAGCCAGACGGCTTACGAATTTTTTTAGGTTTATGGTGACTGTAGAACAAATAATTTCAACCATCCGTCAAAAAAAATTACAACCAGACCGAGAACTATTATCTCGCGCTTATGACTTTATGGTCAAAGCTCACGAGGGTCAAATTCGCGCCGACAAGATTACGCCTTACGCCGAACATCCCGCCATGGTGGCTTTAACTTTGGCTGAAATGGGGCTGGACAGCACAACCATTGCCGCTGGCCTTTTGCACGATGTGCCAGAAGATACGGCTAGGACGATCGATGATATTTACGATACTTTCGGACAAGAAATTGCTCAACTTGTTTCTGGCATTACAAAATTTAGCCAAATTCGTTACCAAGGTTTTGACCGCTACATTGAATCCTTGCGTAAAATGTTTTTGGCCGCTTCTCAAGATATCCGCTCTATTTTAATAAAACTCGCGGATCGCAAACACAATTTAGAAACCTTAAAAAATTTACCCGAATATAAAAGGGAACGAGTGGCTAAAGAAACTTTAGAAATTTACGTGCCGGTGGCGGCGCGATTAGGCCTCAACAACCTGAAAACTACTTTGGAAGATTTGGCCTTCCCTTATATTTACCCGCGCGAGGCGCAAGAACTTATTCCCAAAATTATTGATCGTTTAGAAAATAAAAAAGAATACTTGGAAAAAATAAATCATTTAATTCAAATTGAACTTAAAAAACAAAATATAAAATTTTTATCCGTGGCCGGACGAGCCAAAGGACTTTACGGTATTTACCGCAAACTTCAGCTTAAAAAATCATCGCTCGAAAATTTATATGACATTATCGCGATGCGTATTATTGTCCCACACGCTCACGACTGCTATAAAGTGCTCTCGATTATTCAAAATCTCTGGATACCACTACCAGAAAGATACAAAGACTACATTGCGCACGCCAAAGTTAATGGTTATCAATCGCTTCATACGACCGTTATCTGTGAAGACGAAGAAATTGTGGAATGGCAAATCCGTACCGAACAAATGCATCGCGTGGCCGAACTGGGCGTGGCCGCCCACTGGCGTTATAAAGAAGGCCAATTAAACCCCAACCGTTTACCAACCGGCACCAATCGCTGGCTGGATGAACTCTTGCTTTTAGACCAAAGCACGGAAAATCAAAACGATTATCTGTCTCGCCTTAAAGAAGAAATTATGACTAATCGCATTTTTATTTTTACGCCAGCGGGCGATATCTTAGATTTACCGACCGGTGCCACGGCCGTGGATTTTGCCTATCATATCCATACTGACATCGGCAATCATTGCGCTGGTTGCCGCATCAACGGAAAAATGTCTTCTCTCGAAACTATTTTGCAAAATAATGACACTATTGAAATTATTTATGATAAAAATCGCTTGGGTCCCAGTCGTGATTGGCTCAATTTTGCCAAAACTCGTCACGCCCGCGAACAAATCCGCCGCGCCCTTAGCTAGCTGATAGCTTATAGTGGCATAATAGCAAATATGTAATGTTGGAAAGTGGGTTTCGTGCCATAATTTATTAGTTAATTCTAACGCCAGCACTCTGACATTAAAGCCATAACCTTAATGTATAGCAAAGTGTTAAATAAATTATATAAAAAATAACCCTCGGATTCAAACCAAGGGTCAAATAAACTAAGTTTCAAAGAATCAAAGATTTTTTATCTAAGATCCAAAATGTCAGTTGCAGGCAAGAACGTCGCTGCCCCCGTTCCAATCGTCGAGCTCGCCGCAACGACAGTCCCACTCGCCACTGTCAGCATCCCAGTCCACATACGCGACGCGAACCACGCCGTCATCGCATATGAAATATCCAATAATCGTGGCCATATAATTTTCCACCAATAATGGTCCTTCTTGCCCCTGCGCCTGTTTGCTCGTGAGGCTACTTATTGTCAACAAGATTTGTCCCCGAGTTAGAAACTTATTCGGGTTTATTTCCAATTCCGAAATGATGTCATTATCAGGCGTAACCGTCTTTAGACTGTGCTTTGAAAATGACATTTCAGGAATATTGGTGAATGGTTGAGTGGGGTTCAGCACATACTCTTCAAAATTCTCGCTCATCCATATTCCTTTGCGTCGGAATTCCTTTTGAGGATCAAACTCCTCAGTTAAAGCCGGGACTATGATATTATCGTCTTCCAACCTTAGGTGTGCGGTCTTGATTGACCGTCTTGCCACTACAGATGATGCCACTATGGATGTCTTGACCGTCCGAAGCCTCGTTATTAGATAAGTAATTCCGATGCCAAGAACCAATCCTATTATGATTCCAAGAATAAACATATTGCCTCCTTTGTGAGTATTTATTGTTGTGCAAATAACTTGTTTTATTACTATAACTATAGCACATTGACAAAAATTTGTCAAGCCTCCTAAGTTTTTCTCAAAATTTAGGCGGCCAATAGATAAAATGCCCAATAAATATAAGGGTTTTTGAATCCCTACCCGCCCTCCCCCTTGGTCAAGGGGGAGGATTAAGGAGGGGGTTAAAATAACTCTCTCCTACTCCACTTTTTAACTCCTCAAACTTTTTATCCCATAGGATAAAAAGTTTGAGAACTAACTCCACACGCGCCTCTCCACCCCACCTTTCGGCCCCAAGGGGCCGAAAAATAAAAATATCTTTTCCTTAATTTTTTAATCTAATTTCTTTAACCAACTCCATACTCTTCTGCCAAACAATTAAATCTTTGAACGATTCCAAATACATATGGCTCAACCTAAAAGCTACAAGCTAACAGCTATAAGCTAGCCCTAAGTTTTTCCGCTAATTCACGATATTGAATATCATCATGACACTGAAAATAAATGGTAATGGATTTATCGCGCCCCCTTTTAACATCGGCCTTGACTCCAAATTTTTCTTCTAAGGCCCGAACATTTATGACATCTTCTGGCTGTAAACTTAAGGGCTTGCGACTTTTTAGGCCACGTGAGTTGCCTAAACGGCTCGTTTGCACGGCTTGTTTGACTTCTTCAAAATTTATTTCTTGATTTAAAAATTTATCCAGCAAAGCGAGCATGGTCGCTTCATCGCCGGCACTCATAAAAGTTAGCATTTGTCCTTCCGAGACTTTTCCCGCCCGCAAAGCTTCTTTGGCTTTGAGGGGTAATTTTAAAAGGCGCAAAGTATTATTAAAACCACTCCTAGAAATACCCAACTTATGAGCAATCTCTTCATAGGATAAACCTAAAGTTTCCACTAATTTCTGATAGGCCTCGGCTTTTTCCATCACACTTAAATTTTCCCGCTGAATATTTTCGACCAAAGACAAAACTAAACGCTGTTCGGGTTCGGCCTCTTTCATTAAAACCGGTACTTCTTGGAGCCCCAACATCTGACAAGCCCGAAAACGTCTCTCACCCGCGAGCAAGATATAACTCGAGCCATCTTTAATCACGACCAAGGGTTGAAGCAAACCATGTTGTTGAATGGATGAAGCCAATTGAGCCAGAGCTTCTGGGTCAAAATCTCGCCTTGGCTGAAGTGGATTAAGTTTAATCTGGGTCAAAGGTAAAAATAACAATTGGCCATCTTCTAAACCATGCTTTAAATCATTGGTTAAAGTCGGCGCGCTCACTGGCGCTTCCAGAGCAATCGGAATTTTTTGACTATTATCTTTTTGAGAACCGCCCAAAAGAGCGTCCAAACCTCGACCAAGTGGAGCAGACATAGTTGATTAGCTGATAGCTTTTAGCTTATAGCTGTTAGCTATTAAAAAATTTAAGAATAAATATATTTTAATCTTAAAAAGAAACATTTTGAAGTTGAAAACTGTTTCTTCTCCTCCCCATTTTCAAGGGGGAGGTAGGGTGGGGGTTAAATTTATTCATTCATCACCGCACTTTTTAAACAGTGAAATGCTGAAGCATATTTTGTTCCGGAGTTTTATTTAAAAGCTCATCTATTTCTCGCGCTAATTCTTGGTAAGCCCGCGCGCCGGAAGAAGTTGGTTCATATAAAGACACGGGCTGACCATACGAAGGCGCTTCCGCCAAGCGCACATTACGAGGAATAACGGTCTCAAAAACATAGTGTGGAAAATTTTCTTTCATCTGTTGCCCCACGGCTTCCGATAATTTATTACGACGATCATACATTGTTAAAACCGCGCCGTATATTTCCAAAGCGTCATGCAAATGTTCTTTAACTAAAGACAAAGTATGTAAAAGTTGCGACAACCCCTCCAAGGCGTAGTATTCCGCTTGCACTGGAATAATCACGCCATCTGAAGCAGCCAATGCGTTAATCGTTAAAAGGCCCAAGGCCGGCGGACAATCAATTAAAATATAATCGTAATTATCTCTGACTAAAGCTAATTTTTCTTTCAACCGATATTCGCGGGACGGAACATTAACTAACTCCACCGAAGCGCCGGCTAAATTCGGCTGACCCGCTAATATATGCAGAGCTGGTTTTTCTAATATCTTTAAATGAGCAGATATGGGATCGGGCAAAACCAAAACTTCATAAGTCCCGCCTTGGGCTTCCCGCAAGCCCAAACCAGAAGAGGCATTGCCTTGCGGGTCAATGTCTATTACTAAAACTTTTTTATTCATCGAGGCCCAAGCATCAGCCACATTGACCACAGTCGTGGTTTTACCCACCCCGCCTTTTTGATTCGCAAACGCGATTACTTTAGCCATATCAGGTAGTAGAAGTTTTGCCGTTGAGGCTAGTTATTAAAAAATCCATATTGCTATTTATGTAGTCTAAATCAAATTATGAAAATATTGCTAATTAACTCAACGAAATTCCATAAATATGGATTGCAAAACTTTCACTACCTGACATAAATTGATTATAGCAACTAGTATGCTCGTATGCCTAGCAGTTAAAAATACAATACTATAAATAAAAAGCGTGGTTAGTTCATAACCACGCTCTATGACTTTCGTTTCACCTTTCTTAATAAGGATGAAACTTGATACCTAATGCCGCACCATAATCATCTTGGGCAACATGCCAACTCCCCACCATCAAATCATTTGAACGTCGATGATTCAATGACATTTCTAATCCGATAATACCATAATCTATGGCATACCGACTGTGAAATTGGATTCTACCTCTCTGATCAACCCCAACTAGCAACTTAACAGAAAAAGATAACAGTGCAAGATGCTCTCTATCCCAGTAGTCAGTTATTTCCGAAGTCGGCCTCCATTCCACAAACCCCAGTAGACGTTGTAATGACGGTGTTTGAATAACTCCTTCCGCAAAATTATTACCTTCCTTATATGTATACTCCGCGCCAATTGAATACTTTCGAAATTTGAAAGCATTCCAACCCACGGCGTATTCCGTACCAGTAAGATAATCCCCGCCTCGAGCACTAATATCAAAGCGTATAGTGGCATAGATTGCCTCCCTATAATAAACTTTTGGGTCAATTATTTCCGGCACTACCTTATTGCGATCAGCAGTGACTTCCAATGGATCCATGACATACTGCGGTGTCCTTTCTCGTGACAGCTTTAAACTATCTTGAGAGTTCGATGAAATCGTCATCACGACTAACAAAGCGAGAGACGTTAAAAGATAACTGATTGTTTTCATTATTTTGGTTCCTTGTTATTTGGTTCCTTGTTGATGACTTACAAAAACAACTCTTTGAATGCCTGCCCCAAAGTAAAGTGGGGTTGGATCCTGAAAAAGAACCCTTTCGCAACTTCGCGACGATTATTGAAGTTGACTTCAAGACCTAATGCAACATAAGTCCAACTGATGCCGAACCTCCCACTCATAAATATTTCGCCATTTTTTGTAGTTTGAACAGCCGTCGAAATAATCATGGTCTTGTTGTTTGACAAGTCTCGATAATCTCGCAATCCAGTTAATGGTCGCCATTCCACGAAGGCACCAAGAACTTGCGCTGTAGAAAATTGAAATCCGAAATTCCAATCACCTGAACGAACGACATTAACAGCTATACCTAGATCCACTGGACCCATAGCATCAGACTCTATTGGGGTTACAACAGACGGTCCAAAACTCCAAGTTTCTCTAAAATCTGCCATTTGCGATGACAATATATCGTCTGGATCCGGTGGTTTTGGTTTATTTGCCACAACTTCAAGAATCGTCGAAGTATACACGGCTAGCGAATCACTGCCGCTAAAAATTTGATGCATCTTTGGCAATTGATTGCTTTTCTTATTTTGAGCAAAACCAATAACCGATATAACAATGACGAAAAATACAGCAATATTGAACGTTTTCACGCTATGTTCCTTTATGTGATTTATAAAATGTGTTTCGAACTTTTCACTCTCTAGTATAGCACACTTCTATATTCTTGTCAAGTGGCAAAAACACTAGGAAAAATGGGATATTTTAACTAGGTTATGGGGCTTAGGTTCTAGATTTTAGACTATTTTATCCCTACTTAGACCCCCTAAATCAAGGGAATTATGGGTATTAAAAAGCGGTCGCCTCAAGCGACCGCCTCAACTTTCTCTGGATCCCGTTTTCCCTCGGCCCCGCATTTGCGGAGCCTCGCCTTTGGCGGGGCGTGGCAACGGGATGACGAATGTGAGAATTATCTGCGGCCAAAAAATCCCCGCTTTTGACCACCACCGTGGCCACCTCGGTCAGAACCACCGCCCCTACGATCATGACCGCCTGAAAAACCATTGCCGTTAGAACGGCCGCCGCCATTAAAACCCGTTTGCTCAATTTGCGCGCGGCGATTATTTAAATCGTTTAATTGTTCCTCGCTCCATAAAGGCGATAAATTCAAACGGCCTTGGTCGTCAATTTCATCCACCTTCACTTTAATTTTATCACCCATTTTAACGACATCTTCCACTCGGCCAATTCTAAATGGCGCCAGTTTGGAAATATGAATCAGGCCATCTTGCTTAGGTAATAACTCCACAAAACAACCAAAACTTTCTACGCGGACGACTGTGCCTAAAAACTCTTCACCCGCTTCAATCTCGTGCGTAATTTGTTTTATCCAATCCAATGCTTTATCCATACCCTCGCCCGATGGGCTAGTCACAAAAACCGTACCGTCTTGCTCAATATCAATCTGCACACCAGTTTTGTCGATAATTTCATTAATCATTTTTCCACCCGGCCCGATTAAGTCACGAATTTTATCAACCGGAATATGAAGCGTTTCAATCCGTGGCGCGTACTGGGACATTTCTTGGCGCGGGCTCGCGATCGCCTTACTCATCACTTCTAAAATCTGACCGCGCGCTTTTTTAGCCCGCACCAAAGCTTCTTCGACCACTTCTAAATCCAGCCCGCCGAGCTTGATATCAACTTGCAGGGCCGTCAGACCTTTATCGGTGCCAGCGACTTTAAAATCCATATCACCACCGTGGTCTTCCAAACCCTGAATGTCTGTTAAAACCACCCGCCGTTTAGGATTTTCAGGGTCAGACAAAAGCCCCATCGCAATACCCGCGACTGGTGCTACAATCGGCACGCCCGCGTCCATTAAAGCCAAACTTGAACCGCAAGTTGAGGCCTGTGAAGACGAACCATTGGAAGCCATCACTTCTGACACCACGCGAATCGTATAGGGGAAAATAGCTTTGTCTGGCAAAACTGGCATCAAGGCCTTTTCCGCCAACGCGCCATGACCAATTTCCCGTCTAGACGGACTCCGCATAGGTTTAACTTCACCCACTGAATAACCCGGAAAATTATAATGATGCATATACCGCTTTTTTTCTTCAACTTCCATACCATCCACAGTTTGTTCCGCGCCGGGACTGCCTAAAGTGACGACTGAAAGCACCTGTGTTTCGCCGCGCTGAAACAAACCCGAACCATGAGTGCGTGGCAACAAGCCAACTTGGGCTTCCAACGCCCGAATTTCATCAATCCCACGGCCATCCACCCGTGTACCGGTTTCTAAAACATGTTTACGCGCGCCATTGTCTAGCAATTTTTCAAACATAGCGACACCCTTGGCGCGCTTTTCTTTATCCACCTCATTATCAGCCTTTAACATCTCGTCCAATTCTTTCTCCAAGGCCACTTTTCTGTCTGAAAAATCTTTCTTGTTTTTTAGACCAGAAAAAATATCTTTTAGTTTGGGCTCCAGCCAGGCATTTATTTTGGTTTCCAATTTTTCTAAAATTTCCTTGTCTTCTGGGCTTAGTATAAGTTCCGCGCGCTTAGGCGCGCCGGCGTCTTTTATAATTTCTTCACAAAATTTAATTAAAGTTTTTACGTGTTTATGACCAAAAACTATGGCTTCATAAATTTCACTTTCCGGCACTTGGCTAGCCCCACCTTCCAACATCACAATTTGTGAATCAGTCGCGGCCACAAAAACATCTAGATCGCTTTTTATTCTAGCTTCATAAGTTGGATTCAATACCCATTCACCACCCACTCGGCCTACCCTTACACCGGCCAATGGCCCTTGCCACGGAATCGGCGATACCTGCAAAGCTAAAGACGCGGCCAAAAGTCCCCACAAGTCTGGATCATTTTCCTGATCCCAAGACAGCACGGTGCAGACCACTTGCGTGTCTCTTCGTTCGTTCTCGCCAAATAGAGGCCGAATTGAACGGTCAATCACGCGCGCCGTTAAAATAGCTTCATCTGAAGCGCGCCCTTCGCGCTTAATAAAACGACTACCTTTAATTTTGCCGGCCGCGTATAATCTCTCTTCATAATCCACTGTCAACGGAAAGAAATCTGTCCCTTCGCGGGGCGAGGGTGCTTGCACCACGGTTGCCAAAACTACGGTCTCACCATACGAAACTGTCACCGAACCATGTGCCTGCGGCGCGAAGCCACCCACGGAAACCTTTAGAGTTCGTCCGCCCAAGTCCAAAGAAAAATCTTTTGTCTTCATAAAATAATAATTGTTTTTAACGCCGCCTTAACATGCGGGTTTTTTTAAAAAGAAAATTAGCATCAAGTGATAAATCCATATAAGCATCGGCCGCTTCTACTAAATTTTTGCTGGCCGTGCCGCCAAAAGCCATCACCTCCACCAAACAACCTTTGGCAAAACGTAAATATTCTATCAACGGCACAAAATCGCCATCGCCAGATAAAATGACCACCACGTCCACTTTTTCCGCCATGGCAATCGCGTCCACCGCCAGTCCCACGTCCCAATCCGCTTTTTTTGAACCGTCAGCAAAAATTTGGAGGTCTTTGCTGTGAACTTCCCAGCCCGATTTGTCGAGGGCTGAAAAAAAAGTGGCTTCTTCGGTCAAAGCGCTTTTAACCACATAAGCCAGAGCTCGCGCCAATTGACGACCAGCTACGGCCGCCTCCAAGAGAGCTTTAAAATTAACCGTCGCCCCATGCAAATGTTTGGCCGAATGGTAGAGGTTTTGCGCATCTGCTAAAACGACCACTCGTTGCGAGGGGTGCCTAAAACTAACAAAATTTTTATTCATAATTTTACTGTTTAGTTAAAAGTTTTAAGTTCTAAATTTTAAGTTAAAATGATCTAAAAGCTCTAAGCTAAAAGCTATCAGCTCTAGCTAGGCCTCGTCTTCCTCTGGCGATTCATGACCCTGGTCATCCAAAGTTCCACCAATCGATAACTTCATAATCGGCACATGTATCTTAATTTTAAGCTTGGTCGATAGATTCACAAAGCTCTCGTGATTTTCTTTGGATAAATACAACAACAAGCGGCGACGTTGGCCGACTTTGCGCAACAAACCACGACGAGAAGAATGATCTTGTTTGTGCGTCTGCAAATGCTCTGTTAATTTTTTAATCTCTTCCGTTAAAATTGCTACCTGGACTTCCGTTGAACCAGTATCAGCTTCATGGGTTTTGAACTTACCGATAATTTTATCCTTGGCTTGTTTATCTAACATAAAAAAATTTCCTCTCCCCCGAACAAAGCCGGAGCGCTAACCGAGTTAAGGTAAATCCCTAAAACCCAGATAACGTGACAATTAAAACTATTTTTAGGTTAGCAGAAAACAAAATTTTTAGCAAACAGACACTTTAATTTAAAATTTGAAATTTAAAATTTCTAATTCCAACAAAGTCGGTTGGGTCTTTACAAAACTCTCAAAATGTGCTATATTATAGATGTTAGCTGCTGCGGAAGCAGCTTTTATTTTTGAGACTTCTTAAATCATTGGTGTTTTAAGATGTACACAAAAATTATTCAGTTTAGACGATAAAATTGGTTCCTGCGTTGGGTTAAACCCAAGGCAGAATTTTTTTATAAAATATTATTCATTCTATTAACTTCAAACTTATACTTTATATGGCTCACAAATCTCATAGCTTAACAACCACTAAAGGCCCTGTGACCATCAACTGGGTTAAAACTCGTCGTTTTCTTTTTAGTCGGCCGCAAACAATTTTTAATTTAAAAAATTTTTCTTCCTTGGGCTTAATTTTTATTGCTTTTGGGTTAGTGATAATTTTTGCTTTGGCTCTTAAATACTTAGAAAATTCTCTGAACCGAATTTCTTGGTCGGTAATGACCGAGGCCTATGCCGCCGCGACTAACAATGACTTGCGCGCGGAATTTATAGGTACAGAATTAATCCGCTTTCCGATTGTTGTCGCTCCGGCCGAAATTATTAAAACCCAACTGACTTTTAAAAATACAGGAACCGCCACCTGGCAAAACTCTAAAAATCCTAAAGAGACCGGTCTAATTTTAACTTCCACATCCAATAATGCTTTTCACCCAAGTTGGCTCAACAAAAATATTGTCGCCAAAATTAATAACCCGATCAAAAAGGGTGAGAGTGTCTCTGTGCCGGTCACTTTTTACGCCCCGGTTTTGCCTGGTAGCTATACTTATACTTTTGAACTAAAACGGAATAATTTAAATATCCCTGGCAGTCTTGCCAAATTAGAGATAAAAATTTCAAACAATCCCGCGGAACGAACTGTCCCCAGTGCTACTCCTTTGCCAGTCGCGCTTGACCCAGTTAATCAAGGCACGGCTTTAGCCCCAACTAGCCAGAATCCTTTTACCATCACGAACGCTTCCGTCGCTTGGATCGGTACCGAACCAAAAATCCGAATTGGCTTAACGACGGCTTCGCCCCATACTATTACAGCCGACACCACATTTTTTATAACCGACCAAGCCAATCTGCCTTTATATACCTTTGGCGCTGGCACTTTGGTCATCATTAACTACAATGGCGGTAATTATAAGGTGACAACCCCTGGTCAAGAAATTATTTTAACTACCCCTGTAAGATTTGAAGCTTCTGGTGGCATTTTACAAATCCCATCACACACTAGAGCCAGAAGCAATAATTTAATTTACAATGTTTATCGTGGCGCTCTGGAAATACGCTATATCCCAGAATCTGGTAACTTGTGGGCGATTAACGAATTACCACTAGAGCAATATTTAGCCGGCGTCAGAGAAACCAGCAACACTAGCCAAACAGAATATTTAAAAACTATGACCGTGGCGGCCAGAAGCTACGCCCTTTATCACTTATTAAGAAACAAAAAATATGCCCTCGGTAAATTTCATTTAACTTCAACCGACGCGGACCAAGTTTATAAAGGTTATTTATCGGAATTGGAAATGCCAAATTTAGTTTCAGCCACCTCAATCACTTATGGGCAGGTCGTCACTTATGATAACCGAGTTGCTGTGACGCCATATTTTTCTCGCGGTAATGGGCAAACTAAAGCTCATCCGACATTATCGTATGTTCAAGCCGTAACGACGCCGGCCACGGCTGGTTCCGCTCGTTGGGGGCATGGTTATGGCATTGACGCGACTGACGCTATTACCCGCGCAAAAAATGGCGCGCCTTATTACGACATTATTCGCTACTACTTTCAAGGCATTAATTTGGAAAGAGTCTATTAAAATAATTTAAAAGTAAAAGCCGACCATTACTTGGTCGGCTTTTCAATTCAAATCCCCTTTTAATTTAACGTCTTGGAATAGTGTTTCTTTCACCATTTTTGCTCTTGGCTCGTTATCTTTTTTCAAAAAATCAAACCAAAAACTCACTGCTTCTGAAGATTTTTCCACCAAGACATGAAAAATCTTGACGATCTCTTCATCAGCAACACTTAAATTTAGCAGAGTCTGTTCCAACGCGTGTTTAAAGGTTCCGTCGTAGCCCCAACCACAAATACTTTCTTTATAGTATTGGCGATTAATTCCTTTAAACACCATAGCCTCGGACGAAATTAAACTCTCAATGTCTTTTATTGGCCGGCCCGACTGATAAACATAAATCACCAACAGCCAAAACTTCATTTCCATTTGCTCCACATCTCGAGTCTCGCAGGCGTGATGGAAATTTTCCAAGGCCAGACGTATTTCTTTGTTAATATTTATCACTTTTTTCTCCTTACTATATAAATGAACATTTTAAAATACTGTAACATCTTTAATTATAAATGTCAAAATAACCACCAATCGAATAAAAAATTAGGCAAATTCTAATCTATTTTTCAAATCTAACAATTTTGACTTGTAATAACTTATATTAGCTTCTGTTATATTGCCAACAAAATGATTATCCAGAGCTTTTAAAGCCTCATCAATAAATATTTTTAATACTTCCTGCGGTTTATGTTTTAAATTTTCAAGTTTTAAATGTCCCGTTTTTTTGACATTAGTTACAGCCTCTACGATGTCGCTATACCAATTTTGCTTGTCGTTTTCTTGTAAAACTGGACTAAATACTAGCCCAAATTCATTGACCTGACTTGTTTGTAATTTTTCTTTTTTCTGTACTCGCGACGCTATTTTTTGCCATTTTTTTTCAATAGTTTCATAAGATAAAGAAGCTGTTAAATCAATTAAAATTCTGAAACTCAAACCACTTTTTTGAGCATCTTCAAAGGTCAAAGTTAAATCTACGCCTTCAAAAAAATCATCACGACCGGTTGAAAGATCTAACTTCCAATTTGAAATCTTTATTTCCTGAAGCGCTTGCTTTAAATTTAATTCCACTAATAATTCTAGAAAATGATTATAGCCATCAGTCTTTTCCAGTTTATCTTTCGGTTCAATAATTTCCTGTGCAATTTTGCTTATAGCTGTTGCAATAAAATCCTGATCAATTTTAAATTCCCCCAGATCAGACAACTTAGATAAAAAATAATTATTATAAAGATAATTATGCAACCTCATTTCTTCTTTCTTTAAATCTAAAAATTCTCCTAATTTTAAACTATGTGCCACCCTTTTTTCTTCATATGCTCCCTGAAATTTATAGTATTTTATGGCAAATGTTTTTAGTGCTAACGACTCTTTTTCAAAACTACTATCCAGATCTAAAATTTTAGCTATTTTACTTGTCTGTTCTAGTTCTCTTTCGCCTCGATCTTGTTTATAACTATTATCTCTGGTTAAAATATTGGTTTCAAAATTCATATAAATACCCTAGACTGGCGACACTAATTTACGCAAGTTTTCAATCGCCTCGAGTTCTGCCCCGGCACGAATTCTTTTTCCAGGTTCAATTTTTATCTTTGATTTAATCGCTTCTTCTATTTTTTGTAAAAAATATTTTGCAATATTGAGTCTATTATGGCGATACGAGAGCTTACTCCAATCGGGCGTACCCGTTTCTTTAATACTTTGAATAATGTCCTTGCATTCCTGATACCACTCCTCACGCGAACCCATAATAGACCCATTAATTATTGAAACCACTGTAAAAATATTATGTTTTTCATTTTCCCGTTCTTCTTGAGCCCGCTTTTTCTCCTGAATTTTATAAGATTTAGCCAAAGTTAAATCAGCAAGCACTGTAAAATTTTGAAGTCGCGTTCCCCGATACGTGAGTTCCAAATCCGTGCCACCCATCTGAAAATCTTCATCGGCGTCGGTTAAAGCAATCACCCAGTCTTTATCCGCTTTCGCATTTTTCAAGGCGTAAGCGATTGCCTGTTGCACAATAATTTCTATAAAATGATTATAACCATTATTTCTTTCTTTTTCAGTCGGCACTTCAATAGCTTCAACAGCATCTTTTAAAAATTTTTGACGCAATCTAGTAGCGCCTAGGCCTTTAGCGGTAATTAAAGTTTCATTCAAAAAAAATCTTAACCGCATAAACCCTCTCTGACTGTCTAAATATTCTGCTAAATTATATTCTTTGTCAGGGTTTCTTTGTTTTTGACTAACATCGCGCGCCAAACTTTTATTCTCTAAATTAAAATATTTTAAAGCCCTGTGCTGAAAATCTGAACCAGTGCCAATAAATGAAGCGTTGTCCGTACGCAAAAATACCGGTAACCTACTTTCAAATTCTCGTTCTATAAGCTCCTCTTTATTCAAATTATCTTCTGGCCTTTTTTCACTTGTCATTTCAAGAATTTCATTCATAATGATATTTTATAAAGTAGATTCTACTGGAGCGGGCCGCTTCGCCTTCAGGCGAGCGAGCCTCGCTTTTTCGCCAAAAAGCGGAAAAGCGGGTAACCCGCACAAATTTCAAACCAGCAAAGTTTTTTCTAATCTCTTTTTAACAAAATTTCTACCCCAACCAGATTTTAAAAACTTCTCACGCTTAAGAGCATCCTCCTTTGCCAGACATGCTTCATAGTATAGCAACTTAAATGGTCGTCTGCTTTGTGTAGAAAAAACTTTGCCAGATTGATGCTTAGAAAATCTTTCGCTAAGGTTATTAGTAAATCCAGTATACAATTCGCTATCCTGTAAGCTTTTTAATATATAAACATAGAACATATGGTTTGAAATTTGGAGCGGGTAAGGAGAATCGAACTCCTGGCATCAGCTTGGAAAGCTGAGGTATTACCATTATACGATACCCGCAAAAGACTGAATTATTGTAGATATTTTTAACGATTATCGCCAGAGCCGTGAAGTTTATTTTCCTCTTTTCTAGCTGTTAATTTTTTTATATTTTCAGCAGCAATAGTCTCCAAAGAAACCTCGAATTCCCGACACAAAGTCGCAACATACCATAAAACATCGCCCAATTCTTTGATTATGGCTTGCCTAAATTCTTCATCCACTACGCCATTTTTATCACGAATTAATTTTTTGACTTTTTCTGCCACTTCCCCAGCCTCCCCTACCAAACCAAGCGACGGATAAACAAAACTCGCGCCAAAACTCGGATACACGGCTGTAGTCGCGGTAAATTTTTGATATTCTTCAAAAGTCATAACATTAGTCGATAATTTGTAGAAAAATAATATTTAAATAATCACACCTAATTCACGTGACAAATTTTCAGCTTCTTTAACTAATGTACCCAGACAAATCGAGACACCGTCGCTCCAAAATGCTGAAGAGGTTGGATCCAATCCAAATGGCTTTAATAATTCCACGACATCTTTAGTGTCACCCGATTTCAATAATTCTAAATATAAAGGTTCAAAACGATCGCCTAAATTTGGACGAACGGCATTTAAACTATGAGTTAAAAGCTCCCCAAACGCATAACCATAAACATAAAATGGTCTATGAAAATGCGGAACGTACGACCATAAATGTGAGGCATCTTGGTATGTAAAAATTTCGCCTTCATCACCGTATAATTCAGATAAAGTTTTTAGCCACATTTGGTCCAATTCTTCAACTGAATATTTTTTAACCTCTTGCCAACTTTGATATCGCTCATCCATACCATGTAAACGTCTCTCAAAATTTGAAAAACCAATTTGTCGTACCACGGTATTGAGAATATCATCAATTTTACCCATAACTAAAGCTAACAAACCCTCTTTATTATTTTTTTCTAGCATTTGTTGCTTAAGAAAATTAAATGTTATCATTTCACCAAAAACTGAAGCAGTTTCACATAAGGCAATTGGCGCATGATACATTAAAACACCTTGGGCTTCTCCCGCTAACAGGCCATGCACGCCATGTCCTAATTCGTGCGCTAAAACCATAACATCTCTATTAGAACCCAAATAATTTAAAAGCGTAAATGAAACTGGTTTATTGCCCGGCAAAACCAACGAATAATTATAAGCGCCACTAAGTTTGCCGCTTATAGCTGGCGCGTGGATTCGTTTAGACGAAAAAGTTTCGGCCACGATTTTTGCTAAAGTTGGGCTAAAACTTTCATAAGCTTTAATGACAATATCTTGAGCTTCAACCCATGGCAGTAAAGCGGTATCAGTAAATGACAAAGGCGCGTTGCGGTCGCTCCAACGCAAAATCTTCTGACCCAAATGAGCAGTTTTTAAGCGATAATATTTTTTAGCCAAGGGGCTCGCCTCTGTCATAACGACCCGATGTAAAATATCAACTACTTTGTCAGTCAAACGATTTGATTTATTCTGCTCCTCCATAGGATGATGATATTTTCTTTCTTTAACCTCGACAGCTAAAGCGCCCGAGACCATATAGAGATTTTGAGCGGAATATTTAGTAAAATAACCCGCCAAAGTATCGTTGATTATTTTTAAAACTAAAGCCCGCTCTGTGGCTATTTTTGATTCAGAAATTATATGAAACATTTCTGTTAAAGTCTTTTTTTCTTCTTTAAAAATAAATTTCAAATCCGCCTCAATTTCACTAAAAAATTCGCCCCAAGCGTTTGCACCAAATGGCCCACGCTTCGTCAAGGCCCCTTCAACTGGTTCACTTAACAAATTTGGTTTGAAAAGTCGTAGATGCTCGAGCCAAGGTCGATATTTATTTAAAACCTCATTTTCTTTATAAAGTTGCAATAAAATTTCCTCGTCCAAAGCCACGACCTCGAGAATAAAAAATGACAAATATTCGCCTTGCGCCTGACTTAAAATTTTTTCAACTTGTGCTATTTTGGCTTTGACTATTACGTCACTAGTATTTTCGCTTTGTCGCAAATAAAGATAAGCGCCTATTTTTACTTCGAGCATCTTAATTTCACTAAAACTAATAATGGCTTCCTCTAATTTTTTTTCTAAATTACCCTTATAATTTTGATGGAAAATACTCATTTTTTCCACTAAATTTTTTAGATCCAAATCAAGTTGAGGATCATTTAATCCTTGATAAATAAAATCCAAATCCCACTTTATATCCTCGGCGCCAGTTTGAATAATTTTAGAATTTTCACTCATAAAAAATAACTTGGTTAGGGCATAAGGAGCTAAAATCCAGATTTAACCTATTTATTTCAGCCACATTCGGGGAGGCGAGACTCGAACTCGCGACCTCCTCTGGTTATTTCAGTCGCATTCGGGGATGCGAGACTCGAACTCGCGACCTCCTGCTCCCAAAGCAGGCGCGCTAGCCAACTGCGCCAATCCCCGAATCCGACTGAAATTTAAAACCCAAAGGTCGCCAAAGCAGGCGCGCTACCTGTCCGCCAAAACTTTCTTGACCCCCATAGCTTTAGCGAAGGAGGTAGTGTCGGCGGAGCCAACTGCGCCACGCCCCGATAACTTTGGCATAATAGCAATCTAAAACTAAAAAATAAAGCCCTCGTGCGAGGGCTCTCTGATATAAATACTTTCTAAACTGTTCTAGCAAGACGGCGAAATAAATTTTCTGGCCAAATAATTTGATGCAAATAACACCAAACCACAGCCAGACCAATAATTTCTACCAAAATCTTTCCCAGCGTTAATCCTCTCTGCCATGGTTTGGCGGGACAAATAATGACCCGTTTATATTGTGGGACAATATTGTCCCAAATATATTGACATCTAGGCACATGGTAACCAGAAGTAATATAGACAATTTCATCCGCGATTGCCAGAAATTTATCATAGCGTTGCTGGAGTAATTCCACATTTTCAAGAGTTGTCCGACTTTTGTCTTCAACTATAATATGATCGGAAGATATAGCGCTATTTTCAATAATATAGCTTCTCATCGCATGAGACACCGCTACGCCTTGCTGATATTTTTTAAAAATGCCACCCGTGATAATAACTAAATTACCCGGTCGATAAAATTTTATTAGCGTCTGACACCGATCAATAGCGTCGCTAGTTAAAATTTCACCCCGATTGCCATTACCATGAACGATTAATAATTTGCCACTAGACCACATTTTTTCTCCTTGAATTGTAAATTTTTACTTGTTTATTAATAATATAATAACAGCTAATCAAAATTTTGTCAAGTCTCTATCTGGTAAAACTTTTTGTTCAGATACTAAAAAATTTAAGAGTAAAAATATGGTCGTGGTCATTAAAGCCGAGACTAAACAGTAAATACACCAGGCTTCAATGACAAAAATCTGTAAGTAAATAAAATATAAAGTGAAAAGAAAACCGCCCAAAACTAACAACCACAATTTTTTTAACCAACTATTTTTACCGCGCCACACCATAAGCGCCATAACAAAAACCGCTAAATAATAAAGAGTACCGACTAAAGATAGCGGTAGGCCTAAAACGACCGCGTAAGAGCTTTTCAAAACCACGCCACAACCACTCAAAATGGTACAAGGCACCACGGCATTATTATAATGCTGAATGGTTAAATAAACCGCATCAATCAAACCCAAAATTGAGGCGACCAAAATTATTACCAAAAAAACTTTTTTCATACTATTTAATTAAAATTATTTCTAATTCGTGGATTCCCGCCTGCGCGGGAATGACGAGAAGTTAATTTAAAATTCAAAATTTATAATTTAAAATTCCGCGTTAGCGGTTACCAACTCCCCGAACTACCGCCGCCGCCAGACGAGCCGCCACCAAAACCTCCTCCGCCAGAACTGCCGCCGTGTCCGCCACCACCAAAAAAGATCGGCCAAATCATACCCCCGTGCCGTCCCCCGCTTTTGGGCGGATGTTTAGACACAATATAGTCAAACAAAAGTCCTAACACAATTAAAATCGGAATTATTGGCCACCAACCTGTCAATAAATCTATGACCACACCAATAATACCACCCAAAACTCCGCCCGCCCACCAAGCTTTACTCTTGCCTAAAACACGCGCTAAAATATTTAAAATTACTAAACCCAACCAAAATAAATAAAACCAGTTCATTTGCCCTTTTGGCTTGCCATCATTTTGAGCCGATTCGTTCGGTATAAATTCTTTACCTTGAATAACACGAAACGCCCGTGTTAATCCAGACTTAATACCTTCAGTATATTTTCCTTCTTTAAATAACGGTCCAACATTTTCGTCCAAAATTCGTCGTGCTTGAATGTCTGTTAAATTGCCTTCCAAACCATAGCCTACTTCCAAACGAAATTTTCTATCGTCAATAGCGGCTACAAATAACAAACCATTGTCTTGGCCCTTTTCTCCCAGACCCCATTTTTGAAAAACTTGTAGGGCCACAGTTTCAATCGTTTCATTGTCTAAACTTTTAAATAAATAAACCGCCGCTTGATTTTTAGTCTGCGCTTGCCAGCCGTTCAATAAATTTTCAAGGTCGCTTTTTTCTGACGATGATAAAACACCCGCTTCATCCAAAACATAACTTTGTGGCGTCGATGGCACAGTGAAAGCCTGCGCCGACGCGACACCCAACAAACAACTTCCAACAAACAACACAGTTGCCAACAAAATTGTTGACATTCGTAGCTTCATATCAGGTAGTAGAAATTTTGCCGTTGAGGCAAACTAAGGTACATAAATCTATATTCTTAATTCTTATATTTATAACTCGATTAGAAAATAATAAACTAGCAAACCGCCTCAACAACCCCCCCCCGCCAATATAAACTTGGCAAAATTTTCACTACCTGACATACAATTTAAAATTTAGAATTTAAAATTTATAATTCCGCAAGGAAACTATTTTGTAAAATCTACTGCTGGTGCTTTATTGGCGCCGGCATCAGCTTCAAAAAGTTTGTGCGGTCCAAAACCGGTCAAAGCCGCGATAATATTGGTCGGAATGCGACGAATACGAATATTGTAATCTTTAACCGTGTCATTGTAGCGACTACGCTCCACGGCAATACGATTTTCCGAACCTTCTAATTCAGAAATCAAATCCCTGAAAGCGTCCGCCGATTTTAATTGCGGATAATTTTCCGCCAAAGCTAAAAGTTGCACGCGCGCCTGACCCAAAGTCTGATTTAACAATTGTAAATTAGAATTTTGATCGTCAATCGTGCCACTGGTTTTAGCATTCAAATAATTGGCTCTAGCTTCAGCTAATTTTATAAAGATATCTTGCTCTTGTTTGGTCACGCCTTTGACGGTACTAATCACATTCGGAATCAGGTCCAACCGACGTTGATAAACTGTTTCCACCTTAGCCCATTGGGCCTTCACGCCCTCGTCCAATGAAACCAGCCCATTGTAAGAAGAAAAGCCCCACAACACGACCAGCGCCACGACCGCTAAAATTATCCAACCTGTTTTTTTCATAAAAAAATAAAAATAAGAGACGATTTGCCGAGGGAGAGAATTGAACTCTCGACACGAGGATTTTCAGTCCTCTGCTCTACCACTGAGCTACCTCGGCATAAAAATATTAATTTATGAATGTCCTCTGTCCGTCAGCCGACGGACTACCTCGGCATAAAAATATTAATTTATGAATGTCCTCTGTCCGTCAGCCGACGGACTACCTCGGCATAAAAATATTAATTTATGAATGTCCTCTGTCCGTCAGCCGACGGACTACCTCGGCATAAAAATATTAATTTATGAATGTCCTCTGTCCGTCAGCCGACGGACTACCTCGGCAGAAATTTTAAAAGTCCTCTGTCCGTCAGCCGACGGACTACCTCGGCAGAAGTTCAATTATAGTATCAAATTTTGCGAAAAAAATAAATGGCTGATTCGATTTGCGAAGACCAAACAATGTGATTATTATTAAGCTATGATTGATTTTCTTTCCAAATTGCCTATTTGGCTGTTGCTGAGTTTAAGCGCAACGGCTGTTATCACCGGCGATTATTTGGCTAAATATTGGTCCGTAAACCAACATTGGTATTACTTTGTTCTCGCGATCTTTGGCTACATTTTAACTGGAATTTTCTTTATCCCAACACTTTTGAAAGAAGGTTTAGTTGTCAGTGCTTTAATTTGGGTTTTGTTAGATACAATTGGCTTTACTTTGATTGGTCTACTAATATTTAAAGAAATTTTGTCCGGCGTGCAAGTAGCTGGCCTAATTTTTGGCCTCCTCTCCCTAACTTTGCTTAATCTTAAATCTTAAATATGTCTAAACGCGCTTTTATTATTCACGGCTGGGGCGGCTTCCCAGATAATCACTGGTTTCCTTGGTTAAAACAAGAATTGGAAAAAAATAACTTTACGGTTCAAATTCCCGCTATGCCAAATCCTGATAACCCAACTATAAATGAATGGGTTGGTAGTCTCGCCTTAACAGTTGGCGTAGCCGACGAAAATACTTTTTTTATTGGACATAGTATCGGCTGTCAAACGATTTTGCGTTATTTGGAACAACTTCCAGAAAATATAAAAATTGGCGGGCTTGTTTGTGTAGCTGGCTTCTTTAGATTATTACATCTTGAAACAGAGGAAGAAAAAATTATTGCCGCGCCCTGGCTTGACACACCTATTAATTTTGAAAAAATTAAAAAACATACAAATAAAATCAGCGCGATTTTTTCTGATAATGATCCCGATGTTGACTTAGACAATAAAAAATTATTTAAAAAATATTTGAATGCCAAAACCATTGTTGAACATAACAAGGAACACTTCACGGCAGATGCCGGCATAACAGAACTCCTTTCAGCTCTCCAAGCCGTCCTAGAAATGTCTAAATAATTTATGACTTTTTCTCTTAACGAACACGGCAAAATTGAAAATGATTTGAATCCTGAAAAGAATATCATCGATGAGATGGATAATGCTGAAACCGGCCCCGATGAAATGGCCGAAAGAGAGCTTTTGAGAAGCGATTTTTTGGATATTGCGACCGATATTAAAGACACCCTAAAATCAATAAAAGATTTTTATACGGCTCTGCACCACATTGAAAATAAATATGGCAATATGTTAGATATTCCAGCCACTTCAAAAGGCCACACCTTACGCGAATATTTCAACCTGCCTAAATAGAAAAGCCGAAAAAACTTGACAGATTTTTTTAAATACGCTAATATTAATATATATGAATAAGCGATTTGCTTTAAATTTTTCATATTATTACCGTTCTCATTATCTGCAGGGGTTGCGGTAAATTTTGTTATCAATAATTTACTTACAAAATCGCCCCTGCGGGCGATTTTTTCTATCTTTTATAACGAAATATTTTTATAACCGGCGACACCGAGCCAAAGACGAAATCAGCTATTTTGGTGTGAAAATAGCAGAAATAAAGGAGTAAATAATGAACCAAAAAAATGTCGACCCATTCTCGATGCCCCCATCATCTCAATTAAAAGAGGAAATGGACACAAAAGATAATCCAAAAAAACAAAATCCTTCTCAAAAAGGAATTACCTATGATTGGATTTCTTGCAGCTGTGGGCACCATCATCAAGTAACAATTTTACCCAATGGCAGACGCATTGTTGATACTGGAAATTACTAAAAAATTTTGTGTTTACAATAAATTTGTAGATACACTATGGCGACATCAAATGATGCCGCCATTTTTTTCTCACTCCACCCGCCTTCCGAGCCCGGAGGGACGGGAGCGTTTGATCCGCCAGCTGGCGGACTGACGAACCCGCCTGCTTCGAAAGGCGAAGCATTTCGGGCAGGCAATTTGCATGGTTTTTCGTCTTTCGAAAAAAATTGTGAGGAGGCGCAAGAGACCAATCCGTCAGCTGACGGATTGGTCTCTGGTGGTGAAAATGCTCCCGTCCTGTAAAGGGCCGAAAAATAAAAATATCTTTTTCTTAATTTTTAAAAATTATTTTTTAAATTACTCCAAATTTATTTTCAACCATTTTAACTTCCCGATTTTAAGCGTGCCGGATTCGTTTAATTTAGCTTTATCATCTGTAATCAGCTGGCCATTAAATTCCACAGCTTTATGCACTATTAAACGACGCGCTTCGGTGTTGGAAGCAATGCCCGCGCCAGCCACCATAGCTTTAACCACGCTCTCTCCTTTAGCACAAGTAAAAATCGGCATATCATCTGGCGTTTCTTTTTTAGAAAAAATTTTAATAAAATCCGCCTGCGCTTGCTCGGCTTCAGCCGCTGGATAATACCGAGAAATAATCGCCCGTGCTAATTCCATTTTCAAGTCGCGCGGATTTATTTTTTCGGCGCGCAAATCATTCGCCTTGAGTTGAATCTCTTCGCTCGGCACATTCGTCGCTAAAGTGAAGTATGTCACAATCATACTATCGGGGATGCTCATTACTTTGCCAAACATTTCTTTCGGGCTGTCATTAAGCGCGATGTAATTACCCAAAGACTTGCTCATTTTTTGCACGCCATCCGTGCCTGGCAAAACTGGCACTGTTAAAACCACTTGCGGTTCCTGCCCGGCCGAAACCTGATACGGTCGCGCCATCATTTCGTTGAACAATTGATCGCTCCCGACAATGGTTAAATCGCTTTTAAGTTCTACTGAATCATAACCTTGTAATATTGGATAAATTAATTCATGCATATGAATTTCTTCGCCTTGCTCCAGACGACGCTGAAACATTTCGCGCGCGATTAATTTACCGTGCGTGGTCGCTGCTAAAATTTTTATAAACTGCGACAAAGGCATTTTGTTCCACCACTCACTGTTGTGGCGAATTTCAAAAACTTCAGGATTATCCAATAAAATTTTATGGACCTGCGCCAAATAAGTTTTGGCATTTTTTTCGATATCTTCGTGCTTCATTTCCGGCCGAGTTTTATCTTTGCCCGTAGGATCGCCCACGAGCGAAGTAAAATCACCGATTAAAAAAACTATTTTATGTCCCACATCTTGGAGCTCGCGCATTTTCCACAAAGCCACAGCGTGACCCAAATGCAGGTCTGAACTGGTGACGTCTACGCCAATTTTAATCCGTAAAGGCAAACCTCGACCAAGTTTTTTGGCCAATTCCTGCTCGGTATTAATAGTTTCAACATTACGACTTAAAAACCGCTCTAACAGACCTTTTTCCATGCTTTTATTGTAAATTAAAGGCAAAAATAAAGCAATTTGCTACCAGCCCTTGACAAAAATACCAAGATATGCTAGAATGTATTCAATACAAAATACAATTCATTATCAACTGAATAATAAGAAAGGAAATACGAATGCAAAAAGATTCTCATTTATTTACTAGTGAAGGAAGGGATGCGGTAAATGGTGTTTCTGTCGATCTGGTGGACTCGATGGATTTTTCTCAACTTTACTATAACCCCAGAAAACAAACGAGGAGCCCGGTCAAGCCAACCCCTTCAACCGAAGATATCTTGGCACGGCTCATAGAAGCAAGCCAAAGTAATGAGATTGTTGAACTTTGTTTTCGAGGAAAAATAACGCCTATGGTTGGCCAGGTTAGGCTTAGCAAAACTGGTGTGGATGTCTTTATTACGCCACTCCATGGAGTACAGGAAACAATTCGCACTAAGCTCATATATAAAATTTCGAAAAAAAGAATTCGAACCGCCGCTTAATAGAGCGAAACGCATAAGAACCCTAGTGAAGTCAGCAAGCTTCAAAAGGGTTCTTTTTTATTGCTAAAAATTAAATCTTAGAATAATATATAAACGCTTGCCCAGGTGGCGAAATTGGTACACGCACTACCTTGAGGTGGTAGCTCCCGCAAGGGATTGGAGGTTCGAGTCCTCTCCTGGGCACCACGCTTAGCGTGGTGTTAGAGACGCTCAGCGTCTCACCAAAATTTAGCGTGGTGTTAGAGACGCTCAGCGTCTCACCAAAATTTAGCGTGGTGTTAGAGACGCTCAGCGTCTCACCAAAATTATGTTCTATACATATATTCTACTCAGTAAAAAAGATGGTAAACTTTACATTGGCTCAACCCATGATCTTAAGAAGAGATATGACCAGCATTGTAATGGTTTCGTTACTTCAACTAAAAATCGTCTCCCCTTAGAGTTAATCCACTATGAAGCTTTCCTAGCATCAACCGACGCTAAGCGTCGTGAAATATTTTTAAAAGGCGGTAAGGGACATAGTGAATTAAAAATATTATTGCAATCAACTTATAGAAAAATCCGTTATAATTATAAATATTAATTTATTAAACTATGTTAAATTTTCTCATCGGATTACTTTTAGTCGGCGCGGGTTTTTTAATGGTTTATAAAAATCAGGCCTTTTTAGAATTTTTTGACCGCGTGGACTGGGCGGAAGCGCATCTGTCTGGTGGCACACGCTCATTTTATAAACTGCTTGGCTTTATTTTTATTCTTTTGGGCTTTGTCTGGCTGACTGGTCTTGGCGAAAACTTTTTACAATGGGCTTTGGGCGGAATTTTCCGACGATAGTCGAATAATAGAATTTAAAAAAGTTGCAAAAATTATAATTTTAATGTAAATTCTAGAAGTTAATTAATCATTTTGGGCCCTTAGCTCAGTTGGCTAGAGCGCGACTATGGCATAGTCGAGGTCACCGGTTCGAGCCCGGTAGGGTCCACCAAAACTTTATGATTAAAAGAAAACGATGCGAGTGGGTGCCGAAAGGGCATAAAATTTATGAACAATATCACGACCAAGAATGGGGCGTGCCAGTTAAAAATGACCGCAAAATTTTTGAATTTATTATATTAGAAAGCGCGCAGGCTGGTTTATCGTGGGCTATTATTTTAAACAAACGAGCTGGCTATAAAAAAGCTTTTAAAAATTTTGACCCTAAAAAGGTGGCGCGAATGACCGCGGCCGATATCAAAAAACTTTTGCAGAATAAAAACATAATCCGCAATCGCGCTAAAATTGAAGCCGCCATTGGCAACGCCAAAGTTTTCTTAAAAATTCAAAAAGAATTTGGCGCTTTTTCCAAATATATGTGGAGCTTTGTTAAAAATAAACCAATTCAACACAAAATCAAAAAACTTTCCGATTATCCCAAAACTATTAAAGAAGCGGAAGAGCTAGCCCAAGACCTTAAAAAACGCGGTTTCAAATTTTTTGGCCCCGTGATATGTTATGCGCATATGCAAGCGGTTGGTATGGTCAAAGATCATATGACTAATTGCTACCTTGCTTAATCTATATGTCTAAAAAAGTATTTGCAATTATCAATGGTTACGGCGTTCCAAAAAATATGGATTTGGATAAAAGTTATCATGCTTATCTGACGCAAGTATTTAATTGGTTATGGGAAAAGTATGCCAAAGAAAAAATTACTTTAATGCCGGTAGGAGGACTAACGGATTTTTGGCCACCATATAAAAGAACAGAAGCGGGCGAGATGGCCAAATGGATAAAAAATCAAATTCAACAAACTGGAGTTAAGTGGCAGATTAAACCAATTGCGACCCAATTAACAGCATTGGAAAATATTTTGGCTTGCAAAAAAATGGTCACCGGCGGAACCCTTTATTATTTTTGCGAAAGAACAAGAGAACACAAAATGAAAATCTTGATAAAAAAAATTCTCGGTCTAAAAACACAAGTTATTTCCATCGAATTTGATTGTTCGCCACCACGCTATCAAATACCTGGCCGCAAAGAATTGGAGAAGCAAGATTTAGCTTATAGTCTCTTGGCTTTAAAAAATCCCAGCTGGAGAAAATTTTTAAAACTAGCGGCAGCTGAAAAGATTAAAATTTTGCGCAAGACACCAGAAAATATTCGACGAACAGAAATCGATCGCATTACGCGCAAAATTAGAGCTGAATATTATAATAAATATCAAAAACATAAATAATCCAAGAGCTGTTAATAACCCACTTGTCAGATTTGCTAGTTTTCATATACTATTCCCATCTGTAAAATTTTCTTAAATTGTTATGAATATCAAAAACTACGATGATCCTTTCGCCACCGCCGCCGATGATGACACGGCCAGCAACGATAATTTCGAAGTCATGGAGGATGAACTGCGGGGCATGTTGACGCGCCTGGAACTCTTGGAGGAGACCCAGGCCGATGATGAAGATGTTATAGAATTGCGCGAAAACATTCAAGAAAAAATTGAAGAACTGTCCGAATTTGGCACTTTGAGCACCGATATTATTGAGCAACTAAAAACTTTGGACTTTGATTTAGGCGATGAAGAACCGGAAGACGAAATTTAGTTAGTTGTGAGTTTTGAATTTTGAGTTTTGAGTTAGAATACATAAATGGAGATTATTGTTCACAAAATTGATAAGCCGGCCAGACTAGATTTATACCTAGCTGAAATAGACAAAGAAAAATCGCGCTCGCAATGGCAAAAATTGGCCAAAGCGGGCGTGATTTTGGTCAATGGCAAAATTGCCACACCTCATTTAACCGTCCACCCTGGCGATGAAATCATCATTGAGAAACGAGAAACGAGAAACGAGAAACGAGAGTCCGCTAAAATTTCTATTGAAATTTTAGCAAACGAACCAGATTATTTTGTTATTAACAAACCCTCTGGTTTAGCTTCAGATGAGCCAATTGGCTTTAAAGGACAATCCATTGGCCCTATGTTGGCAGAACAACATCCGATCCTTACAGCTGTCCCCGACTTTGGTCTTGTCCACCGCTTAGACGCTGAAGCCTCGGGCTGTTTAATTATTGCCAAAAATGAGCAATCGCAAAATTATTTACATTCAAAATTTCATGACCGCGAAATTCATAAATATTATTTGGTTTTAGTCTCTGGTCATACGAAGTGGGACGAACACACCGCTGATTTTGCCATTGGTCGCTCCAGTGCGGGCTATAAAATGGCGGCCCGCCCTAAACCAAACGAACAAAGCAAAGAAGCTCATACTATTTTTTATACTTTGGCGCGAGCGCAAAAAATGTATAGTTTGGTTTTGGCGAAAACTTTAACTGGTCGCACACATCAAGTCAGGGTACACGCTAAAGCACTCGGACATCCTGTCGCTGGCGATAAAATTTATAACCCACAATGGAAGCCGGGAGTAAAGCACAATGTGATTTTGAACCGACTATTTTTACACTGTCTTGGTCTAGAAATACCTTGGCCCAAATATGGCCTCTCGGGCAATTTAAAAGTCCTTGAAAAAAGATTTTATACCTCGCCACTACCCCAAGATCTCGGCGAAGTTTTAACTGCTCTTAAAATAAATAAAAAAGAAATTGAAAAAAAATTAACCGAGCTTGAAGACAAACTCGCCAACGTGGAAATAATGTGATTTTTTTACACCGTGGAGAATTTACGCCTCGCCACGACAAATTAAACGACTCGCATTATCTTATTCATCAACGATAGTTTTGTTATTAGGAACGCTGGGGGTTCGAATAGCAATAAACTTGACTGGCTCAATCACTTCATCAATAGATTCCACCGAACCGGCTTGTATAAAAACATAATCATTCTTTGTTAATAAATGAGTATTTCCATCAAAAGTCACCGTCATTTTTCCATCAAGAATAATTAATAGTTCATCACCAATCGGATGAAAGTGTTTCGGAGCGGTTTCTCCAGGTAGCATAGTAGAAAATTTTACTTCAAGCTGGTCTGTTTTAAAAAGATCTTCATCAGGAAAAAATTGCCCACACAGCCAGCCCCTAGTGTTTTTATGATCTTCTACTTTACTGATTTTATAACTCATAATTTATTATCAAACGATAGCGTTATTCTAATGGTAATTTTTGCGCCGTGGAGGATTCGAACCTCCGACCGTTTGCTTAAGAGGCAACTGCTCTACCAGCTGAGCTAACGGCGCTCATCAATCGTAGATTGACGCGACAAACAACCGCCAACCCGCAACAATACCACAAAATAATAGACAAAAGAGGCCTGATTGTCTAGGGTAATTTTGTTAAATATGATTTGTCTGGATCCGTCAGCCGACGGATGACGAGTATGCGCGCCTGTAGCTCAACGGATAGAGTGCTGGTCTTCGGAACCAGTGATGGGGGTTCGATTCCCTCCAGGCGCAAAAAATTTATCAACTCAACAATTTAGAATTCAAAATTTATAATTTATAATTCCGCCTCTGGCGGTTAGAATCCCATTTTTTCTTTGACTTCGCTCAAAGTTTTTTCGGCTACAACTTTGGCTTTAGCGGCGCCAGCCGTTAAAACCGCTTGCACTTTAGCTTCGTCTTTAATTAAAGAATTATATTTAGTCTGAAAATTTTCTAACCAAGCGCTAACATCTTTAGCCACAGCTAATTTTAATTCGCTATATTTTAATGTGCCAACCAGAGCCGCCTCTTTCATTTCGGTCATCTTATCTGAATTTCCACCAGCGCCAGCCCAAATCGTAAATAAATTTTCTACTCCGGCCGATAAATGTTTAATTTCTTTACCGCCTTCATCGGTCGTCGCGCGCATAATTTTTTTCGTGGCTTCTTCAGGCGTATCTAGCAAGTACAAACAATGACTATCACCCATGGACTTGCTCATTTTTTTATCTGGCTCTAAAAGTGAACGCACTCTGGCTCCAGCTTCAACCAAAAGCGGTTTCGGTTCCACCAGCTTCAAACTAAACCGGCTATTCATAATCCGCGCCATAGTTCTGGCAAATTCCAAATGTTGCACCTGATCTTCGCCCACCGGCACAACTTCCGCTCCATAAAGTAAAATATCGCCAGCCATTAGTACCGGATAAGCCAACAACCCTAAGCTGGAAGCTTCTGCTTCACCTTTCACAGACTTGTCTTTGAATTGAGTCATGCGATAAAGTTCGCCCAGACTCGCTTGCGTTGAAAAAAGCCACTGCAATTCGCTATGCGCCGAAATATCTGACTGCCGAAAAATAACTGCTTTTTCTGGATCAAGACCAAGCGCTAAATATTGCGCCGCCAATTCAAAAGTATCGTGTCGTAAATTATCGGCCTCATATGGCACAGTAATAGCGTGCAAATCCGCTAAAAAAAAGTAGCAGTTATATTTATTTTGCAAATCAAGCCATTGTTGAAGCGCTCCTAAATAATTACCTAAATGAAGCTTGCCAGAGGGCTGAATGCCAGAAACTAATGTAGTCATAACTAGTGTAGAATTTAGTCCGTCAGCTGACGGATAGAATAGTTTCCTAAATACCTATAACTAAGTATCTCGCTTTATCTTAACAAAAAACCTACTTTTGAGCAAAAAATTGAAAAGCAAAATAATCAGTTTTAAGTTGTAGGAATTACCACTCCGTCAGCTAACGGATCGCAATGACATCGCTACATTCTACATCCTACATTCTTACTACTCGCTAGCCATGCTGTACTTACACTGCCACGATGACTGGTAAAATCATCGGCTGACGGCCAGCTTTTTGAGTTAAAATTTGCCGAATCGCTTGATGCAATGATTGCTTTAAAACTTCATCTTGAGCTGGCACACGTGGATCGTGCCTGGCTAAAATTTCCCCGACGACTTTTTTTATGGCTTCGGTTAAACCGCCATTAACATCGGGAAAAGAAAAGCCCCGTGTAATAACTTCTGGTTCTTTGGCTAATTTGCCAGTTTTAGCTTCAATTTCTAAAACTACCAAGACCATACCATGCTCGCCCAATTGTTGACGATCTTTCATCGTCGTACCGGAAGCGTCGCCGACCGACAGCCCTTCCACGAAAACATATTCCGTTGGTAATTTTTCTTTGGTTAAAATCGCTTGGCCATTTTTGAAAGTAATCACTTGACCATTGTCGGCGATTAAAATATTTTGCGCCGGAAAACCAATTGAGACCGCGAGCTTGGCGTTCAAATGCAAAAATGAATGATTGCCATGAAAAGGAATTAAATATTTTGGCCGAATCAAAGACAAGGCCAATTTCAAATCTTCCTGCATACCATGACCGCCCGCGTGAATGTCTAACATCTGATAATGAATAACTTCCGCGCCTTGACGATACAAACCGTCTTTTAATCTTTGGACCGAACGTTCATTGCCCGGAATCACCGATGAAGAAAAAACTACTGTATCGCCCGCGCGAATTCTTACGCTCCGATGCTCGCCATTAATAATGCGCGCCATGGCGGCATTGTCTTCGCCTTGAGCGCCTGTACACAATAAGAGTACACGATTGTCCGGATAGTCGTCCATATTTTCGACTGGAATAATGAGTCCTTTTTTAATCTGTAAATAACCGAGCTGGTGAGCAATCTCAATATTGGTTTTCATAGAAAAACCTTCAATCGCTACTTTGCGATTGATTTTTTCGGCCGCGGTTAATATTTGCTGAACCCGTTCCAAAAGCGAAGAAAAAGTCCCAATCACTACCCGCCCTTTGGCTTCGCTAATAAGGTGATCGATATTATGTTGAACTTCACTTTCCGCCAATTGCTTGCCCGCTTTGCCAGCATTGGTTGAATCCATCAACAAGGCCAAAACATTTTCCGTAGATAGTCTGGCAATGCGCGCGATATCAGCCGGCCGTTCACCCGTCATATAATAATCCATTTTAAAGTCGCCCGTATGAACGACAATGCCTTCTGGCGTATGCACAATGACACCGCAAGAATCTGGGATGCTGTGAGAAACACGGAATAATTCCACTTCAAAAACACCTAAGCGAATTTTATCTTTGCCTGGCTCCAACGGATACAAACGAGGTCGCGCGCTTTGCTGATACTCTTCCAAACGTTTTTGCGTCATCGCCAAGGTCAATTTAGTGCCATAAAGCGTGGGATAGCCCAAGGCGGGCAATAAATGCGGAATAGCGCCAATATGGTCCAAATGGCCATGGGTCACAATAACGCCCAAAATATTGCGTTCCTTGCCCTTGAGGCCAGCCACATTGGGAATAATATAATCTACACCGTATTGGTCTTCTTCTGGGAATTGTAAACCCATGTCGATAATAATAATATTATCGGCATATTCTATGACCGTCATATTGCGGCCGATTTCTTCTAAACCGCCTAAAGCATAGACCCGTAATTGATTGCCCGAACTGGCTTTAGGGCCAGTTTGACTGCCAATTTCATAGGGTTGAAGTGCTTTAGAGTGGACAGTTAAAGCTTTGCTCCGGAAAGGCTTTCTGGCCTTAAAAACAGCTTCACCACGATTTAAATTACCAGCTTGAGTGGGCAAGTTTTTAGCGCCGCTCCGATAATTTGGAGTAGCTGGACGAATAACGCCGTCATGCGCCGGCACAAAGTAGCGCTTTTTGTTGTGCGGTCTGCCCGCAGGATGTATTGGTTTGTTAATCATAGGATAAATTAGTTAGGAGTTCTGAGTTTTGAGTTCTGAGTTAAGGATAAGGATGAGAATAATAATTTTTAAATTTTAATTCTTAATTTTCAATAAATTTTTAATGACTCAATGTTTAAAAATTAGAAATTTGAAATTTATTAAAAATTGGAAATACAAATAAGAAAAAGTTGTGAGTTGAAGGTTGTGAGTTGTCAGTTGGCAAAATCTTCGATTTTGCCCCGAGAGAGATTCGAACTCTCACACTCTTGCGAGCACTGGCTTCTGAGGCCAGCCTGTCTACCAATTTCAGCATCGGGGCCTATCTGAAAGCTTTTAGCTTTTAGCTGATAGCTGTTAGAAGAAAATACGAATAATAAATTGGTTCAACCCTCTAATCCCTAAAAGCTACAAGCTACCAGCTAGTTATTATTTCCACACTCTCTTAGTGTTTTTGTACCACGACAGCAAAAGATACATTCTATCCAGCCGATCGGAAATTACTTCAGCCCGTGCGCCTAAAACTTTTTTGGAAACAATCATTGTTAAAGAAGACTGCGCCAACCACACAACTGGCGGATCTGTCCGTAAAACTTCAGCCACTTGCGTATAAAGTTCTTCCCGTTTATCTAAAGGAGCCGTGCGCGCTTGTTCCAATAATGTATCCAATTTGCGACTGGCCACATTGGCTAAATTAATACCCGGGTAAAATCGCTGACTAGAATGAAGTAAAGGATAGAGGTCGCCATCGGCAGCCGTCGCTTGCGAAAATAAAAGCGCTTCATATTTGCGCGGTTCCAACACCTGCGTTCTAATGTCATCTTTTGGCACCACCGACAAACCAATTTTAATGCCTAAACTTTGCCAATGCTCTCGTAGCTTTTGAGCCAGCGCTAAAAACAAAGGATCGTCGGCGGCCGTTAAAACAAAACTAGCTTCCGCGTTTTTTTTGCGCCTAATGCCGTCAGCGCCACTAACTGTATAACCCGCCTGATCAAGCAAAGTGCTGGCTTTATTTTTATCAAAGAGCAATGAGTTTTCTCCGCGTAAATTATTAATACTTTTATAACCTGGCCCAAAAATTGTGGCCACTTCCTCGCGATTAAGACCCAAATTCAGAGCCTGCCTAACCAAAGATTGATTAAGAAAATCTGAACTCGGACGGAAAAAAACACCTGTAAATTGGGGTAAAGTCAAATTAACTAAAGACCAATTAGACTCACCTATGACTTTTTTCTGTTGATCGACCGAAAGTCCCTCTAAAGCGTCTAATTGCTTATTAAGCAGGTCTGTTAAAGCACTTTCAGAATCATTATACACCCTTAGGACAATTTTGTCAAGTCGACCGGTTTCTGGAGCTGATTCAAACCTTTCTAACTCCAAAGACTTAATGTTGCCATCATCGCCCCTAATTGACCGGCTAAATTTATAAGCGCCAAGGCCTACGGGCTTACTATTCAAAGGCGACAAGACGGCATTGGCTGGTTCAACCTCGGCCCAAATATGACGAGGTATAATTCCTAAAGAGGCTAAAGATAAAAGCACATTCTGCGGTTCCGCGCTTTCTAAAATTACAATATTATCGCCACCCGCTGTTGCTTTAATATTTTTATAAACATAACGTAAAGGGCTTTGCCAAACATCACTCGCGGCCGCCTCAAAAGTAAAGACGACATCCGCGGCCGTTAATTTTTCACCATCATGCCAAATTAAATCTTTTTTTAAAGTAAAAATATATTTAGTCCCTTGCTGTTCCCATTTTTCAGCCACAATTGGTTTGACTGTGCCATCTGGTAAAAATCTCACCAATGGCGCGTAAATCAATTTGGAAATTTTTTCGTCTAAAGAATTAGCTGAAGAATAAAGCGGATTCAAAAATCTAATCTGACCCACCACGCCTTCAATATAAGTACCACCAGTATCAGGGGCTAAAACCGTTAAACCTCGATAAATCTGACTAACCAAACCGATTAAACCAATAGCCACTGCTAAAATTCCTATAACTAACCAACGTTTTTGTTTTTCATTTAGAGTTGAACGCAAAGCGCTAATTTTCCGCCAAAAAGAAATACCTTGACGTTGCCCCAACCATAATCTTTGCTGATCCCGCTCTAAATGATCGGTTGGGTCGTGGGGCAAAGTTGGCAAATGCCAACGCATACATTAATAAATTAAAACTTAAAACAATTAAGCCGAGAGAAAAATTCTAATGACAGCTGAACCCAAAAAAATTACTGCCAAAACAATCGTCGCCATAAAAACACCTTTTTCTAAACCCCGCTTGGTTCTAAAAACTGAAGCGTCCATACCGCCAATCAACATACTGGAAAGTCCGCTCCCTCGTTGTTGTATTAAAATTAAAACAATTAATAAAACGGCTGATATTAAATGCGTCAGTGTTAAAATTTTTTGAATATCCATAAAATTGAGATGCGAGATAAGAGATGCGAGATGCGAGATGCGAGATAAGAGAATTAAAATAATTTAAAATTTAAAATTTAAAATTTTTAATTTCTTTAGGCGCGTTCCACATAATCGCCAGTTTCTGTATTAATGATAACCCTTTCTCCATTTTCTATAAACAGGGGCGCGTCCACCTCATAACCAGTTTCTAAAATAACTCTTTTAAACCCACCATTTTGAGTGTCGCCTTTAACGGCTTGAGGCGCCTCGGTCACTTCTAAAGCCACTTTTTTCGGTAAAATAATAGAAACGGGCTGTCCATTGAAATACAAAACATCCACCGCCTTGCCATTGAGCAAAAAATATTTTTGATCGCCAATAGTTTCTTGGTTCAAAGAAAACTGATCTGAACTTTTTTTATCCATAAAAAAATAGTTGTCGCTGTCAAAATAAAGATAATCGGCCGAACTCCGCTCAACATCGGCCTCTGCCACTTTGTCACCCGGCTTAAAAGTCTGCTCCACGATTTTGCCATTAAGCAAATTATGTAATTTCGTTCTTTTAACTGGTTTGCGTTGAGCTGTCCGCATAAAATCCGCCCACATAACTAAATGAGGGGCGCTATTGTGAAGCAAGACCATACCCTGCCTGATACCGTTAAGATTGGGAATGATGGACATAAATTCAGATATGAGAGGCGAGATGCGAGAAATGAGAAAAAATTATAAATTCTAAATTTTAAATTAGAAATTAAAAAATTGGACTAAATTCTACCTATTTACGAATGGCAACAAAGCTAAAATTCTGGCTTGCTTAATAGCGGTCGCTAATTTGCGCTGATGTTTCATGCAATTGCCCGTGCGTTTGCGCGGTAAAATTTTATAATATGAGGACAAATAATTTTGCATCAAAGCGGTTTCTGGCCAACCAATATCAACTACGCCCTTGCGACAAAGTTCACAGGGCTTGGCTTTTTTCATAGGCGCGGTATTTAATTTTTTTGGCATTTGCTTTTTCTTCATAAAAATATTTAGGAAAACTAACTTAAAACTTAAAACTAAAACGGTGCCTTACTGGCATCATCAATATCAATGACTGGTTCTTCCGCCGGTAAAACCTCTTCCTGGCCAGCGGTCGGCTTGGACTCATTGCTGGAAACTTCATTAAAGCGGGCCGACGGATCCAAATTCACAAAATTCTCAACAATGATTTCCGTTTTATATCTTTTTTGGCCACTTTGCGCGTCATCCCAAGTTCTGGTTTGTAGCCTGCCTTCAAGATAAACTTTACTGCCTTTGTGTAAGTGTGAAGCCAAATCAGCCAAGCGGCGCCACAAGACAGCTGTATGATACTCCGTCCGCTCTTGTCTCTGTCCCTGATAATCGGTCCAACCAATAGTTGTTGCTACTGATAAGGTCGCGACCGAAATACCTTGAGGCGTTTGTCTAATGTCTGGATCGCGAGTTAAATTACCCATGATTTGCGCGCGATTAAGGTCTCTCATATCAGGTAGTGAAAATTTGCCAATTTAGGCAGCTAAGGATACTAAATCGATATTATAAAAACTTTGCAAAACATGTCTAGCCGCCAATATAGAAGCTTGTCTCAATAAAGCAACTCTTGATTTCGATTTTGGCAAACTTCTACTACCTGACATATAAAACTAATTTAAAAAGTACTAAAATTAAGCTACTTCTTGTTGTATAATTTGATCCAGCTTAGAGTCAAATTCGTCCAAAGACATCTTGTCGTGATCACGGCTGGCTTCAAGGGCTTTAGCCGCGCCTTTCTTGGCCAAAGCGCTTAAATTTTCACGACGTTCTTTTTGCTTCTCGGTTAAAACTGGCTGAACTAAAATCAATGACCGAATAACCGTGGGCAAAAGATTTATACTCTGCGTTAAAGTTTTCACAACCGCTCCCTCTAAAGACACGACTAAACGATAATAGGTGCCGTGTTTATGTGGACCAATGGGATATGCCAATTTTTTCTTGGCCCACAGCTCATCGCTCAAAATTTTACCTTCATTTTGAGTAATAACAGCTCGCACTTTGTCTAAAACTTGTTTGGCCTCTTCTTCGGTTAAAGTTGAAGATAAAATCAACATGACTTCGTACTGCATAATTAAATTAACTAAAATCGCAACAATTAAACGTATTTGGCAAAGGTTTCAGTAGCTTATCATAAGAACTCTTTTTTGTCCAGAATTGATTCTCCCCTGCCCTTTGTCCCCCTTTTCCCTTAATATTATTGATGGAGAAACTTAATTTAAAATTTATAATTTAAAATTTATAATTCCGTAAGGTATGGCTATTTTCTACAAAAACCTCATTCAGCAAGAACTCATTGACACGCACATACATTTGGGCGCGGCCGTGCCACCCTATACTTTGTGGGAAATGGCCAAAGCCCAAGGGTTTAAACTACCAGTTTCAAACTACTGGGATTTTTGGGCGATGGTGACAGTTGACCATCACAAAACTTCCACCCTGCCAGAATATTTGCAGGTACTTCACAACTGGACGGAAAAAATTCAAAGCAGTCCCTTAGCGATGGAGACTTCGGTTTATATGGCTTTAACCAAACAATACCGCAAAAGCAATGTGCGCGTGGTGGAATTAAGATTTAATCCTTTAAAAAGAAATCAAGGTGGCGAAATCGATGTCGATCACGTAATTGCGGCCGCCTTGCGCGGTTTGGACCGAGCCATTTTGGATTATGGACTAGAAGCGGGTATAATTTTTTGCTTGGGACGAGAATTTAATTTTGAACAAAACCAAATTATTGTCAAAAAAGCGATTAAGTATGCCACCCGTGGCGTCGTTGGCTTGGATGTCGCTGGCGATGAAAATCTGGCTTGGGAAGATTCTTCTGAAACGGAACAATACCGCAAACTTTTTGTCCAAGCGCAAGAGGCGGGTCTCTCGCTGACCATTCACGCGGGTGAAATTCCCACTATTAATGAAGCCCGCTTACTAAAAATTTTAGACCTTTTCGCTCCCGCAAGAATTGGTCATGGCATTCACCTAACCAATTTTCCAAATTTAATGAAAAAAGTTGCCGACCGTAAAATTGTTTTGGAAATCTGCCCGACTTCCAACTTGGCGACAGGCGCGGTTAAAAATTGGAACGAATTAAAAGAAAAAGTTCAAACCCTCTTAGCTCACGGTTGCCTACTAACTTTAAACACCGACGGGCCGTATGTTTTACAAACGACTTTGGCGCAAGAAATCGCCTCTGTTTTACAACATCAGGTAATGACCATGAATCAAGTGGAAGAAGCCCAAAAAGTCGCTCGGCAAACCAGTTTTTTGAATCGCACTTGAAAGAACTAATAAATCAAGCTAAGATGCAAAATCTAAGACCAAACGGTCGTGTTCTTTAACATAATTATTCAAAATTCAAGGAGCATAAATGATCCCAAGACTATCTAACCGATTTTCCAAAGAAATACGCGTTCGAACAGGAGAGTTATCGATTAAATGCCTTAAAGGTACTTGTGTAGGCCACTACCAGCGGGCTGTCGAGGAATTACTTCCAAATGAAAATATCAAAATCAAACCAACTTCATCTGGAAATATGATCTTTGTTCTCTCTATCCCTGAAAATAAAAAAGTCGATGTAATCACACTACATCAACTGGCAAGGCAATTTGCTACCATGAATTGAAAATCGCTTGAAACTTCAAGCTCACTTTTATGCCCCGAGTTCTCTCGGGGCACTATTTTTTTCTCGTTTCTCTTGTCTCGCGTCTCACTTCTCTTGCCTCGTTTCTCACTTCTCTTGTCTCGCATCTCGCTTCTCTTTTCTTTACTCTGTCCCCCCGCCTTTGGCGACAGGCGAGACTTTGTCACCGAGCGCTAAAATTTCGTGCCTGATTTTTTCTAAAATTTTTGGATTATCTTTTAAAAACTGGCGCGCGTTTTCTCGCCCGACGCCAAATTTAATTTCGCCATAACTATACGAGTTGCCGCTTTTAACAATAACACTATTGGCCACGCCCAAATCTAAAATATCGCCCGCCACTGAAATGCCTTCGCCAAATAAAATATCAAACTCACAAGTGGTAAAAGGCGGCGCCACTTTATTTTTAACCATTTTTACTTTGCAGTGATTGCCAATAACCGTCTCGCCTTGCTTGAGTTGCGCGGCGCGCCGAATTTCAATTCGCACCGAAGCATAAAATTTCAAGGCCATGCCACCCGTGGTCGTTTCGGGGTTGCCAAATATAATCCCGATTTTCATTCTGGTTTGATTAATAAAAACTACAATGGTTTTGGTTTTGGAAATAATACCCGCCAATTTGCGCAAGGCCTGACTCATTAAACGCGCTTGCAAACCCATATGCGAATCACCCATTTCGCCTTCAATTTCCGCACGCGGCACCAAAGCCGCGACCGAATCGATAACGACAACATCAAAAGAATTACTGCGCACCAATGTTTCGCAAATTTCCAAGGCCTGCTCGCCCGTGTCGGGTTGTGAAATAAAAAGATTGTCTATATCCACGCCCAATTTTTTGGCGTAATCTGGATCCAAAGCATGCTCGGCATCAATAAAGGCCGCGGTGCCGCCGCCTTTTTGAACTGACGCCACAATGTGTTGCGCCAAAGTAGTTTTGCCCGACGCCTCGGGTCCATAAATTTCAATAATTCGCCCGCGCGGCACACCACCTACGCCTAGTGCAATATCCAAAGACAAACAACCGGTTGAAACCACATCTACTTTCATTTTGGTGGCATCGCCCATTCTCATAATGGAACCTTCACCAAAACGTTCCTGAATATTTTTAATCGCCATCATGGCTGTTTTATCTTTGTTAGAAGAAGTGTCGGCTTTCGCGCTCAAAATTTTACTTGGTTGTTTGACTTTCATTTTCATATAAAGGTAAAGACAAAGGAATTTCTAAATTAGTTTTCAGCCCAAAGGGACTGATCGCGGATACTTTAAGTATAGAGGTTTCTGAACCCAAAACCAAACTGCCGGAAAAATCTCCATTAAAATCAAAGGGGCTTAAAACATCTTGGACCAATAATTTATGCGCGCCCGCTACCTGGCCTTTATAAGCGACCGCGCGCGACGGCAAAACCGCGTTTGGTTGTGGCTCAAAAATTTCTAAAGACGGCGGTGAAAAAACCAAGATGCCCAAATACCCCCACCACAAAGTGATGACTAAAAGCGTAAAAAAACCGAGCCAAGACAAAGGAGAGCGGAGCCACATAATACAGAATATAGAATATAGAATGTAGCTTGCCTAGCGCGTGACAAAGTTAGTCTGAAAAAACCCATTAGTTTATTCTTTTAATAAATATATTAAAAGGGACGGAATGATTCCGTCCCTATATTTTGTATCTAAATTCCTTCCGCACGCGCTAAATCATGAACTACGGCCATTATCCCCAAAATCGGAAGAAAATCGTATTTGGGAGAGATATTTTTACAATAAATATCATAGCCTTGTGTCACTTCTCTACTGTTATAGGTAGCGCTCAAACCAGCTCTATCGCCCGGATATTTAATTGCAAAATATCCTTGATTCAAATATTTCACTTCGAACCGCTCATCCTCTCCAAGTTCAGATGGCAAGCAACCATGTAAATAAACCCAGAAGTCACGCAAGCGTTCGCTTAACTCTTGTCTGTTGAGATTTTTATTTTTGGCCCACCACCAAGCAAAAGCTTGACTAATCGTTACCTGAATTGCGCCTTCATTAACCGACTTAGATTCTCGATTAAAATCCAGTGTAAATAATTGATTTTGGGAAGAAGAACTTTTTATTTCAATTGAAGGTAATAAATAATGGACGATGATAAAAAGTGAATCGGTAATATCATCAACTTGTTGCCAATTTTCAATCATTTTTTTACCTGTGCCATGACAGCTACGACAATCTGTAGCTTTTTCGGAATACCTTGTGTTTTTACCACTGCCTTGGCAAAACCGACACGCTGAAAATTCATTTGTGGCAACAGTCGGAAAAACAAAAGCCAAACAATTAAAATCATTTTCTTGGAACTGTTTAAGACAACCGTTAAAACCAAAAAAATCTCCCTGACCTAAACGAAAATAATCTGTGACCGAATAATTTTCCCTATACTGTTTTAAAAAATAGGGTGTTTGTAAAGCCTCCCCAACCTGTGATGAAAAGCTTTTATGGATCTTAATGATTAACTCCTTGCTGTCATCTCGATAGCTATATTCGTGCCAACATGGCTCATCGTAACTTATAATATGCGGAAAATAATGCATTTTTATCCTCTTTAAATATTAAATATTGTAAAAAAACGTTACTTACTATTTCAATCTATACTTTATAATTTAAAATCCTGCAAATCTTAAAATTTGAATTATAAATTATGAATTGAATACAAAAGCTAAAAAGCTGAGACTCTAATCTTTCTCAAACTTATTCCAATAAATATAGTTGACTGCGTGACCGTCATGGGAATTAGCATGATCGGGCTTTTCAACATAAAATATTTTATTCTTTTTTTCATAAATCTTAATTTTAGAAACAAAGTCACCGTGTATTTTGCCCGAATCTATCATACTATTAAATTCAGGACTGGACGCTTCAAAAACAGAATATCCCACTACGGGTTGTTCTGAACACTCGCCCTTATCGCCGACAAAATATATCTTTTCATGAATTAGCTGAATGACCCCATCTGCTTGAGGAGAAACAAATATTTTTAATCCTGTCTTTGACAAATAAACTTTTTTTAATCTAAAAGAAATCCCTGATTCCGTCATATAATAAAGACTGTCCTCTTCCGACCTGATTACTACACCACTATCATTATTAATATCTGTGGTAAATTTAGCTGCCCATAAATCTAAATTGTCCAAATATTCAACCAGTTTTCGAAAATTTTCTTCCGATACTTTCTCGGGATTACTGGTTTGTTTTCTTTGCAACTTATCCTCATGCTCTACTGCCATTAGCTTTTGATTTAATTTTATTACCTCATTCATTTCTTTTTCATCATATATTTCAAATCTATACTCCAGTGAGCTCAATATTTCTTTTAATTTTTCTAATTTTTCTGCTCTAGTATTTATTATTTCTGACATACCCACATCATTTCTAACACGGTTCGTTTTAATGCTATTAACTATCTCGTTTATTCCACTATCCGGAATTTTAAATTCATTATTTTTCATACTCCTATACTTTCTCAATCACCCAAATTTCGCGCCAGATGAGCTGTTTGTCCCGACCATATAAAATATTTTTAGACGGCGATAAATATTCAGCCAAGGCTGGTTGAAATTTTTTTGGCACAACTGAAATAACTTTTAAAGTTTTTATTTCATTTAATATTTTATCGATAGGCAAATAAGTTAGGTCATCATGCTGGTGCCAGACCGGCGCAACAAAACAAGCCCGCCCACCCAAAACGAGTATCTCGTCTAAAAATTTTACTAGTTGCCGATAAAATTCAGTCATCGTCACCATTTCTTCTTGTAATAATTTTTTTCGTAAGGCCGAAGAATGTGGTAAACCCAAATACGGCTCGGTCACGATTAAGGCCTGACTCTGACGGCCGAATTTTTCTGGCAAAGTTAAAAAATCTATAGGAATTAAAGTAGTTGTAGGTTGTAGGTTGTAGGTTGTGAGTTGGCGAAGATTAAGAGCCGTATTTTCAACTTGCTTCGCCGAAGCGTCGGCACCAATGATGCTTTTAAAACCGACTAATGTCGCTTCTTGCAAAACTGTCCCAGTGCCGCAAAAAGGATCCAAAATTATGGTTGGCTCATTGGGACCAAGTGCTAAATTGACCATTGCGCGAGCCAACTTTGGCGGTAACATACCAATTTGCGCCTCGCGCGCCGGTCGTTCATAATCGCGCGCGCTCCAAGCATCGCCATCTTGCAAAAATCGACTTCGACCAATTTTCACTTTTTCTTTATCCATTAAAAAAACCAAGTCTCGGCCCGTGTCTTTGGCCAAACCTTCACTTTGTAAAACCGCGACCGGCGCGGGAAAATTTTTGGTCACAAAAAATCTAATGGCTCGACCCTCTGCTTTGAGTAATTTTTTTAGGTCCAAACCAAAACCTTGAACCCAACCAAAATCTTTTAACGAAAATTCCCCCCAAAAAGACAAAGCGGAAAAACTAAAAATCTTGAGAGTATTCTGCGCTAACAAATAGTCAAAAATTTTCTGACTGGCCATTTTATTGGGCTGTCCCGACCACTGGTCCAATTCAAAAAGAACTTCTCCCCAACGAGGCGAGGCGCCGAGCTGATTTAATTTTGCGACTGCTAAGTTCGACAACTCTGTTTCCACATACAAAACCTCGCCACCTTCGTAGGACAAAGGAGCGTCAGGAAATAAAGCCGAAACTTCTGCCAAAGCCAAAGCCCGCGACCGTCCAAGTTGAATAAAAATTTGAGCCATAATATGGAGTATATCACAAAAATAGAAATTATAAATTCTAAACCTGTCCCGTAGTGAACGCGGAGCGTTCTACTACTGGGATTATAAATGTTAGTGTTGATAAAATTCCGCGGTCGCGGAATTTTATCAACATTTATTATCTTCGCCACAAATATTACAATAAACTTCTAACTGAATTCAAACTTTCCCTTGGCCCTACATTTGCAGAATCCTACCTTAGCGCTAGGCAGAATAGAACATTAAGATGACAACTATGTTTAAGGAGCTAATAAGCTAAGAAGCTAGACAGGTTGTTAATTAATAATTTATAATACAAATATCGTTCCTTTTTATCTTATTGTAGTATGACAGATCAAGAATTTCTGGAAATGGTCGTAAAAGAATTAGTGGACCATCCGTCCGATGTCACCACCACCCGCGTGGTCGACGAGTTAGGGGTATTAATTACTTTAAAAATAAACCCCGAAGATATGGGTAAAATTATTGGCAAACAAGGCCAAACGGCAAGAGCCCTGCGCACACTTTTGCGTACTGTCGGCGCTAAAAATCAATCGCGCGTGAATTTGAAAATTGACGAACCAGAAGGTTCTACTCACCCGAAAGCCCGCCGCGATGATTACGCGCCCGCGACAACTCGCGAACCTATGATGTCTGCCGCGCCAACTCCGACTGTTGCCACCGCAAATGAAGAAGCGGATATAGACCTATAGGGAGTAGTTATGAATTCTGAGTTATAAAGAATTGAGTACGAAAAAAGTCCCGGGATTATCCCAGGACTTTTTTGATTTGCTAACATTTTACTATATCTTGACAAATTTGTCAAGCCCTCCTAGATTTGTAGGGATTGCTTCGCTTCTCTCGCAATAACAACCGTTATATTTAACTTAGAACTTAAAACTTAAAACTTTGAACTACTTAATATGCGCATTGACTTAATAACCATTTTCCCCAACTGCCTGGACGATTATTTTTCGGTCGGGATTTTGGCGCGCGCGCTCAAGAAAAAAATTTGGTCGCTAAAATATCATAATCCGCGCCAATTTTCTAAAGACAAACATAAGAGTGTGGACGACCGACCTTTCGGCGGTGGTGCTGGTATGGTGATGATGGCTGAACCGCTAATAAAAACTATTTTGAAGATAATAAAAGGTGGCAACCCTTCTTCGCCAAGGCTTCGAAGGGCAAGAAAAATTATAATGCTGACGCCGAGAGGAAAAAAATTGACGCAAAAAAAACTTCAAGAATATTCCAAGCTGGATCAACTTATAATTATTTGCGGACGGTATGAAGGTATAGATGAACGGGTTGTTAAATTCGTGGACGAACAAATTTCCATCGGCGACTATGTTTTGTCGGGCGGAGAAATCGCGGCCGGCTGTTTAATAGATGGCGTAATCAGATTATTGCCAAAAGTTGCCGGCAACGCCGAATCTATAAAAGATGAATCGTTTAGCGACGGCTCTAAAAAAGAATATCCCCAATACACTCGCCCAGAAATTCTAAAAATCAATAAAAAAATGATGGCGGTCCCCAAAGTTTTGGTTTCCGGCCATCATACTAAAATCGCGACTTGGCGAAATAAAAAGCGTCACCTTGTTTAGTCTTATTACGCGCCACAACCAGTGGGCTTTAACTGACCCAAACAGACGCCACCCTCACCATTATGATGGGGGAACGTTCTACCGCCCAAAAAATTGACTGCTGGCTGACGACAGACTTGACAAGGTTCAATATTTTTTAAGAGCCTTTCTTCATCGTCTGTGATATCCATTGAATTGACACTATGTGACATTATTATCTATTACCTCCAAATAATACTTGTGAAAAGAACAAAGTTATTTAAACTAGAAACAGTACTATATAAAATTATCGGACATAAGTCAAGGGATAGGGTCGGACGCGCTCACTCGCTACATCCTATATTTTATATTCTATATTCTTGCTAACACGCTAGTCATGCTAATTGCCAGTCATGCTAACTTACACTCCAAACCATTTTTTAGCCTGATCGTACCACTCTAAATTATTTTGCGGTAATTTTTCTTTATACCAATATAAAAAATCTTGCGGTTTCATAACTGGCACGCCATGATAATTGACCACTGAAAGCAAATGATTGTCGCTCGTCACCACCGCCTCGGCTTCCGCCGCTAGGGCCGCTTCCAAAAATTTTTCATCGTCAGGATCGTCTAGATAACCGCCGACATAAGGCAAAGGTTCAATAATTTCTGCTTGAGAAAAATAATTTTCCAAATCTTTTAAATACTTTTCATCTTTAACCAACTTTTCAATGATATGCCAATTTTCATCGGTTATTTCTTGCGATAAAATCGGCGTCACTTTATTTTGCAAACATAAATCCAAAACCTGCCGTGCCGGACCAAAAAATCCCGCCCCACCATCTATTAAAACATTCGTGTCTATAACAATTCGCATATGGTGATTACACAACAAACAACTTACTACCTACAACAAACAATCCTATATTGTATGTAAAAAAATTTTAAACGTAATAAAATAATAATTCATAACTTAAAACTTAACCTTTAAAACTTAAAACTCTTATCTATTATTCTTGTCTCGTCGTCACATTTTGACGATAAGGCAGGGCGGAACCTTCAGTAATCAAACCATTGCGAATGGCCTCGTCCAAAGCTTGATCTATTGTCATCATACCAATATCGGCGCTCGTTTGCATCACCGTGGGAATTTGTTCAATCTTGCCCTCTCTAATTAAATTACCAATGGCCGAATTCATAATCATAAATTCTCTAATCGCCACCAACCCGCCGCCAATACGCGGCAACAACCGTTGCGAGATAACCGCGCGCAATGAAATAGACAACTGCGTTTTAATTTGCGCCTGCTGATAAGGCGGAAAAACATCAATGATGCGATTGATAGTTTGCGCGGCGCCCTGTGTGTGCAAAGTTGCTAAAACTAAATGCCCGGTTTCCGCCAAAGTTAAAGTAGCGCCAATGGTTTCCAGATCGCGCATTTCTCCGACCATAATAACATTTGGGTCTTGACGCAAAACATGTTTTAAAGCTGAACCAAAATCCACCATATCTTCATTTAATTGACGCTGACGAATCACAGACTTTTCAGCCACAAACAAATATTCTATCGGATCTTCTAAAGTAATAATATTGGATGCACGATCTTTATTGATATCTTCAATAAAAGCCGCCATGGTCGTAGATTTGCCGCAACCAGTCGGGCCTGTCACCAAAACCAGACCATCCATTAATTTAGTGATATTATGAAAACGTTCGTCTAAATTTAAAGACGGCCAGGAAGGAATTTCCGTAGGAATCAAACGCGCTGCCAGCGAGGGCTGGCTTTTTTCCCAAAAAAGATTTATACGAAAGCGACCGATGCCTGCAAGACCATAACCGAGATCAAAATCTTTTTCTTTTTTGAAAAGAATTAGCTGTTCTGGCGACAACAACTCATCCAACCACGCCTCCAAAGTTTCTGTATAGACTAAAATTTCCGGCAATGTTTGCAGTTCGCCCGCCACACGAATAATAACCGGATGACCCACGACCAAATGAATATCCGAAGCGCCTCGGCTATGGGCTAATTTGAGAATTTCTTGAAATTGCATATCAGGTAGTAGAAAGTCGTGGGTTGAAGCTACTTAATAACAAAAATCTACATAATATAATAGCTAAATTTATTACTAATGATAAATAATTTGCTTCAACCATATAATAAAATGTTGTAGATTTCACGACTTTTCACTACCTGACATAATCAATAAATTATAAAATATTAACTCACGACATTGGTCGGCGTGCCAGCGTTAAAATTTTTGGCGTTGTCGGCGGTTGTCCGCAAAATTAATTGCAAAGATTCTTGACTATTAAAAGCATTATGCGGGGTAATTATAACATTGTCCGCCTCGATTAAAGCGTGGTCTTGCAAAATAACCTGCCAGTCCACATGGGCCGGCGAATCACTGGCCAATAAATTCATTTCGTCCATTAAAGGATTTTCTTCTTCCAAAACATCCAGCCCAGCGCCCGCCACTTGCCCCGATTTTAAAGCCACAAGCAAAGCCTTGGTTTCGATTAAAGTGCCGCGCGCGGTATTGATAAGATAAGAACCTTTTTTTAACAAAGCTAAAGTTTTTTCATTGAGCAAATGAAAATTTTCTTTGCTCCCCGGCACATGCAAAGTGACAACATCGGCTAAACCTAAAATTTCTTCCAACGTTTTAAACTCCACGCCCAATTTAACAGCTACTTCCAAATTTGGTTTTAAATCATAAACAATAACTTTCATACCAAAACCCAAACCAATTTTCGCGACCGCTTGACCAATCCTGCCAAAACCCAAGACGGCTAAAGTTTTGCCAAACAAATCAAAACCCCTAAGTCCCGCGCGATCAAAGTCACCGCGTTCGGTTCGTTCAAAACTTTCTACTATTTTACGGGACAACGCCAAGAGCAAAGCGAAAGTGTGCTCGGCCACGCTATGTTCGCCATAGCCCGGGACATTACATACCACAATTTTATGTTCACGACAATAAGCTAGGTCAATATGATCAAAACCAGTTGAACGAGTTAAGACGCATTTTAAATTTGGTAGTTTTTCCAAAACTCCTGCCGATAAATCAGACCGCATAAAAGTCGCGATCATTTCAGCTTCAGCAAACTGCGTCACATTGGCTGGCAACAGACGCTCGGTCGTGGCTATCACTGACCACTCCGACAATTGACTAACTAAATAATCTTTTTCCCAATCATCACATTCGAAACAAAAAAGTTTCTTAGAATTTGGAATTTGGTCCGTCAGCTGACGGATGGAATTTGGATCTAACATATCATTATTGTATCAAAATTTTAACCATTTTGCCCAGTTGACGAAATATGAAAAACTGCTAATATGGCGTTGACTGAGCAAAAAAAGAAACTAATAACTCATAACTCAAAACTCAGAATTCATAACTACTTATGGTTATACCTACCTCCACCACTATCAATAACCTTAAAGGCGCTCTTTTTTATCTCTCCTTGCGCGCGGTTTTTGTGAATAAACAAGGTCAAGTTTTGGCTTTACGCAATTCTCGTGAAGGTGAAAAAGGCAAATTCTACTGGGATTTACCGGGCGGTAAAGTACAAATTGGCGAAAGTTTAGTAGATTGTTTAAAACGCGAAGTGGCCGAAGAAACTGGCCTCAAAGATTTTAAAATCAAAAGATTTCTAGGCGCCTGGATTTTAAAAAGGCAAAAAACCGGCATTAGAAATTTATTAATTATGGCCTATGAATGCGTGGTGCCAGAAAAAAGCACCATCGAACTTTCTTCAGAACATGATACTGCCGTCTGGGTCGATGCCGAAGAAGTCGCCAAAATGCCACTTGATACCGGCTATCGCACGGTTATTGAAAAAGCTTTGAAAAAAAATTAGTTTATTAATTTTTTTTCCAACTTACAACTACCAACTCACGACTAACGACCATTTTATGAAAATTCACATCAAGCGCGACTTATGTATTGGCGCGGCGACTTGCATCGCTTTAGCGCCCAACACTTTTGCCTTAGATGATGAAGATATCGCGATTGTTAAAGACAGTGATAAAGATTCCCGCGCAGCGATTATCGCCGCCGCTAAATCTTGCCCGACTTTAGCCATTGAACTTTTTGAAGACGACGGCACGCCTATAAAACTGGATGACGCCGTTAATGAAGAACTTAAGGGATTAATATAAATAAAAAACCTCGGAGCTTTTCAAAGCATCCGAGGGTTAAATTGGTTAAAAGGTCAAAGCGACCACAATTTTTTTAAATATCAAAGTCTAAAGTGACAAAGGGTCAGCCAGTTGCGGGAGCAGGAAGCGACGACCACCATACTCGACAACCCAGCGATAGTCAGACGCAAGCGAATTGACAGACCAGCTGAGAACGCCAGCCGAGGACAGGTTCGCGCAAGCTACGAAGAACATTCCATCTTGTTCAAAGACAAGATGAGTCCAAAAAGCGTTGCTGAATGCACCCTGATATTTAGTCAGTTTATCTCGCATTTGTTGACTATTGTGGTCAACGCCAGACTCCAACTTGAACATTACGAGTTTACTACAACTTTCCGCATCTTTCGGATTAACGTCATAAATATCTTTGTAAGTGCCGTTGGCAATCTGTTTGAAGCGATTGCAAATTTGAATAGTGCCATCATCCTGTATGATATCGAATGATTTTTCAAGTTGCAGATATTTATTCTTTACCCAACAGGCTTCTTTGCGCAGGAATTTTTTAAACTCCTGAAGCCACTCTTCACCAATATCGGGATTGAGTAAGTTCGAAAGCAACTGTATGAGCGGTCTGATAAAAACCCAGAGCGCTTTTCTGAGCATGTTCATATCCATGGTCAGTTCTCCTATAAATTATGAAAGAAAAATTATTTATGTGCTGAATAAATATTGCAATCAGCTATTAAATAATAGCATATTGACAAAAATTTGTCAAGTGCATAAAAGCCCAATAAATATAAGGATTTTAACCCCCACCTAACCTCCCCCTTGAAAATGGGGAGGGATTTTTTCCTGCAACTACTCCATATGCGCCTCTCCACCCCACCTTAGCCCAAAGCCAGTAAGGGGGAGGTGTTCGTGCAACCATGAGGACAGATTAGCATGGTTCCGTCCGCCTTTGGCGAGACGGATAATCTGTCCGAATAGTAGGGCAATAATAATTGCCCTGACGCCATCATTCGCTCGGAAATGATTTTTAGAACAAATCATTTCTCTCGCTCATTCGACGATAAACAGACTTGTCGCAGGACAAGCTGACTGGTGCAAAGAAACAATACCTCTCCCGAACGACAGACTCTTTGGGCTAAAATAAAAATATCTTTTTCTTTATTTTTTAAACCAAATACTGGATCCCCGCCGGAGTTTATCCGCCTACTGGCGGACGGGAAATGACGGATAATACTGGATCCGTCAGCCGACGGATGACACTCCTACGCTTCCTTCTTCGCTAAAGCTCCGAAGGACAAGAAAGCTCCGAAGGGCGGGCAACAGGATAGAGATTGCCACTCCGTCAGCTGACGGATCGCAATGACAACTTAGAACTTAAAACTTTGAACTTAAAACTAATAATTATTCTACCCTTATCTGTCCCTGCAATGTCCGCAAATTCTCCAGTTCTTTTAAAGCCGTCTCGGCTTCTTTTTCGGTCGGCGGTTTGCCGTGCCATTCAAATTTATTTTCCATAAAATCCACGCCTCGACCGGGAATAGTGTGGGCAATAATTACCGTGGGTTTTTCATGAATGGCTTGGGCTAAATTAAAAGCGTCAATTATTTGTTCAAAATTATGACCATCAACTTCTAACACTTGCCAAGCGAAACTTTCAAATTTTTCTTTGAGCGGTTCCAACGGCATAATAGTTTCCGTAAAACCGTCAATCTGAATATGATTGCGGTCAACAATCGCGGTTAAATTGGCTAATTTTTCACGACCTGCCAACATGGCCGCCTCCCAGGTTTGACCTTCCTCACAATCGCCTTCGCTTAATAAACAATACACGCGCCAGCTGGCTTTTTTAAGCCGCGCCGCCAAAGCCATGCCAATCGCTTGCGACAGCCCTTGTCCCAGCGGGCCAGAAGTATTTTCAATCCCGGGCAAAGAACCAAAATGCGGATGTCCTTGCAAGCGGGAATTAAGCGCGCGCAAAGTTAAAAGTTCTTCTTTGGGAAAATAACCGGCTTCTGCCAAAGTCGCGTAAAGCACCGGACAGACATGACCGCACGACAAAACAAACCGGTCACGATTTTCCGCTTGAGGTTCTATGGCGCTCTGGCGCAAAACTCCGCCAAAATAAAGTGCCGTCAAAACATCGGCCAAACCCAATGGCCCAGCCGAATGTCCCGAGCCAGCTTTGACTAACATTTTAATTATGCTTTCTCTAATATTCAAAGCTGTATTTTGTAATTTTTTTAACTCTTGATCTGTTAACATACCAAATTAATTTTAAGTTTTTAATACCACCTTCTTTCTCCTCCCCATTTTCAAGGGGGAGGATGGGTGGGGGTTAATTCAGCCACGACTTCATTTCTTGATAAAGTTGGGCTGGTTCATCACTTTCAATAAAAGCTGCGCCCATAGAAAAACTAGTCACGCCAGCCATTTTAAAAGCGACTAGTTCATCTTTGTTGGCCTTGAGACCGCCGTCAAAACCAATAATTATTTCTGGCCACAAGGCTCTGGCTTGTTTCACTCTCTCAACCGCGCCCGGTACGCGATTTTGCCCAGCCCGACCAAGTTTTACCCCCATCAACTGCAAACCATGACATAACTTAATATGTTCACTGGCCTCTGTTAAAGGTGTTTCCGCGTTGACCGATAAATAAATATTATAATGTTCGGTTAACTCGGCTAAAATTTCTGTTTTTATACCCGATTCAAAATGAACATAAAATCTTTTGACTTGCGGTAAAATCTGCCATTCGGCAATCGCGGCCACTGGATCTTTGGTCATCAAATGAAGCACTAGATCGGTTTTTTCCCAATCCAAAAAATCCGTGGCGCGATAAGGTGTGGGCGGTGTGGCTAAAGGTGGCACAACCACATCTAAATGAAGCAAGGGCGCGAACGACATTCGTTCGCATTGATTTTTTACGGCTTCAATAGAATAACCCAAAATGGCGGGCAGGATTTCAATCATAAATACAGTAATGAGATGCGAGATGCGAGAAACGAGATGCGAGAAACGAGATGCGAGATTATGAGATGCGAGATTATGAGATGCGAGATATTTCCAAAGAAGCTAAAAAGCTATTGTTTTTCCAAAGCAGTCACGGCCGCTAAACGGCGGCGATGCCGTTCCGCCAAACTGCCTTTGGCTTTTATAAAAACTCGCGCCAAATCTTTGGCCAAAGCTGGCTTGGTATAATCGGCGGCCACAGCCAAAATATTTAAACCGTCATCGCTGGCCATAGCTTTAACTTGAGCCGTCGCAAAACCTAAACCGCATCTGACGCCGTTAATTTTATTGGCCGCCACCGTCATACCACCGCCAGAACCACACACTAAAAGGCCGCGACCTTTTTTCTTGACCACTGTCCGCGCCACTATTTCGGCTACGGTCGGATAATCGTCATTTTTTTTAAAATCTGGGGTTAAACAAACAAAAGGCCAACGATTAGCTTTAAAAAAAGCTATCAATTCTGTCATTAATTTAAACCCGCGATGATCGGCACCAAGATAAAGCATACCTTAATAAATTATGAATTATAAATTCTGAATTTTGAATTAATGAAAAGTCTAGAAGCATTATAAACCAAGAAAAGAAATCCCGATAGAGTCCTATCAACTTCAAAAATCGCCCCATAAAAAGTAAGATTAAGCGATGGTAAACTGGTTTAATCAAAAATATTTAGACGGCCAGCCCGAGCTAATAGCCACCCGTACGGGCTTTGGTGAAGGCCTAGTAATGGCGGGCGAAGCAGACGAAAAAGTCGTTGGCCTGTGTTGCGATTTAACCGACTCAACCAAAATGACGGCTTTCCAAAAAAAATTTCCAGACAGGTTTTTTGAACTCGGTGTGGCCGAACAAAATATGGTGGGCGTAGCCGCTGGTTTAGCTCTCAATGGCTATATTCCGTTTGCCGCTTCGTATGCTGTTTTTTCACCTGGTCGCAGTTGGGATCAAATTCGCGTTTCTGTTTGCTATACTAACGCCAATGTTAAAATCGTTGGTGGACATACTGGCTTGTCAGTCGGACCCGATGGCGCCACGCATCAAGCGCTGGAAGATCTTGCCATTACTCGGGTGCTGCCAAATATAACAATCATTGTGCCAGCCGATAGTGTTCAAGCCAAACAAGCCACCACAGAAATCGCCCGTTTAGAAGGTCCGACTTATTTAAGATTGACACGCGAAAATACTCCCGTTATTTTTGCTGACACCGCCCTTTTCAAAATCGGCCAAGCGCAAATTCTTATCGAGGGCGCGGATTTAACTTTGATCGCTGCCGGCCCCATTTTGGATTTGGCTTTAAAAGCTCAAAAAAAATTATTGGAAAAAAATATTTCAGCCACAGTTATTAATCTGCACACCATTAAACCCCTAGACGAAGAAGCTCTATTGAAAGCGGCCGAGACTGGCCTAATTATTACTTTAGAGGAACATCAAATTACAGGCGGGTTAGGTAGCGCCGTGGCAGAATTTTTGAGTGAAAAAAAACCCGTACCAATTCTGCGCTTTGGCGTGAATAATACTTTTGCCGAATCCGGCCCACCTGAAGCTTTATGGCAAAAATATGGCCTCACTTTAGAACATCTTTTAACTCTTGTTGAAAAAGGGCTTGAAATGAAAAATAATTTTTAATTTCTAATTCTTAATTTTTAATAAATTTTAAATTAAATAATTTTCCAATATTCTAAATTCCAAATTCTATATTCTAAATTCTAAATAATATGTACGACTTTATTGCTCTCGGTGATGCCAGCCAAGATGTCTTTTTGGACCTAAACGAAGCTGACATACACTGCAAATTAAATACCGACACCTGCGAATTGTGCCTGCGTTACGCCGATAAAATTCCTGTTGCCAACTTAACCCAAACTATTGGCGGCAACGCGGCCAATAATGCCGTTGGACTTTCGCGGCTAGGTTTTAAAACTGCTTGGTGCGGTATGGTCGGAGCCGACTCTATTGGTCGCCACATTTTACAAACTTTAAAAGCCGACCGCGTCAGCTGTCGTTTGGCAAAAGTTGATAAAAATCACGACAGTAATTACTCCACCATTTTAAATTATCAAACCGAACGCACTATTTTGGTTTACCATCAAAAATTTTCTTATCGCCTGCCTTGGCTTTGGCCCAAAACTTTTTGGCTTTATTTAACCTCGCTCGGACCAAATTTTGAAATACATTATCCAAAATTGCTCAAAAAAATTTCTGCTAAAAAATTCAACTTGGCTTTTAATCCCGGCACGCACCAAATTCGTTTAGAAAAAAAACTATTAGAAAACTTTTTGGCCTTAACCAATGTTTTATTTGTTAATGTGGAAGAAGCTCAAACTATTTATGGCGAGCAACATCAAGCCGATCGCTTATCTGAAGTTAAAAAACTTTTAGACCAAGCGACCGAATCGGGTGTTAAAGTGGCCGTCATTACCGATGGCCAAGCTGGCGCCTATGCTAGTTCCGAGGGGCGCCATTGGTTTATGCCACTTGTCCCGGGCGAACGGGTCGAAGCCACAGGCGCGGGCGATTCTTTTGCTTCTGGCTTTTTAGCGAGCTACGCTCAAGGTCATAATTTGGCGGAATGTTTGCGTTGGGGCGCGACTAACGCTGCTTCAGTTGTTTCAAAAATCGGCCCTTTGGCCGGACTTTTAACTGAAGAACAAATGAAGCAACATTTGGAAAAATTTTCACATTTTACAGCGCAAGAAATCTAAACTGCTCTACCCACCGTTATCCCCGCCTCTTCGCCACATCATCACCGCTTCTCTGCCACGTCATCCCCGTTTCTCTGCCACGTCATCCCCGTGAAAACGGGGATCCATTACTAAATAATACCATCATATAAATCCATCCAATTTGGATTATTTTCTTCAATTAATTTTATTTTCCACTCTCTATTCCATTTTTTAATTTGTTTTTCTCTTAATATAGCTAACTCGGGGTCACAATATTCTTCCCAATAAACCAAATTATGAACTGAATATTTTTTCGTAAAACCATCAATTAACTTATTTTTATGCTCATAAATTCTTTTAACTAAATTATTTGTCATACCAATATATAGCGTTCCTCTTTTTTTGGTTGCTAAAATATAAACAAAATAATCGCCTTTTTTCATAAATAAAGTTTAGTGGATTCCCGCCTACGCGGGAATGACGAGTCTGTGGTATAATACATTTATGCTTTGTAATCCTCTACCCTATTTAAAAAAGGCGCAAAAGAAAAAAGTGGCCATACCGGCTTTTAATGTGACGGATTTGGAAACTATTCAAGCCGTTATCGCCGCCGCCACTAAAACTAATTCGCCAGTTTTTATTTCAACTTCCGAAGGCGCTATTGCTTATGCTGGCTTGGAAGAATTGGCAGCGCTTGTAAAAATTGAAGCCAAAAAAACTAAAGTGCCAATCTTTTTACATTTGGATCATGGCAAAGATTTACGTCTTATTCAAAGATGCCTGAAACTGGGCTACACCAGTATAATGTTTGACGGTTCGGCCTTGCCTTATAAACAAAATGTCGCCACCACAAAAAAAGTTGTAGCTTGGGCAAAAAAATATAAAGTACCAGTCGAAGCAGAATTAGGCACCCTCGCCGGCTTGGAAGATTTTGTATCTTTAAAAGACGCGCAAGCTCATTTAACCGATCCTTCTGAAGCCAAAAAGTTTGTTAAAGAAACTGGCTGTTCGTCACTCGCTATCGCTATTGGTACCAAGCACGGCCCGTTTAAATTCCAAGGTCAACCACATTTGGATTTTGCCCGTTTGGCCGCTATCAAAAAACTGGTCAAGGTTCCACTGGTTTTGCACGGCGCCTCATCTTTACCAGAAACTTATATTTTGCGCCTGAAAAAAGCTGGCGGCAATCTCAAAACCGCCAAAGGCATCCCACCGGCTTTATGGCGCAAAGCCATCAGGGGTGGTATTTGCAAAATAAACATAGATTCGGATTTGCGCCTCGCTTTTACGACCGGCGTCAGAGAATATTTGAAAAAAAATAAAAATTCTTACGATATCCGCACGCTTTTGGGCGGTGGTACCAAAGAAATCCAAAAAATGGCGGAGTGGGTGATAAAACAACTCGGTGGTCAGAAAATAATAAAATAATATCTTTAAAAATGAAAAAGGCGTGGTTTTTTTCCACGCCCGACCATCAAGGAATTGTCAATGTTGAGAACAAGGTACTCTACCGATCGTTACAGTTTTTCTCAACCGTTTAGCCAACACTGCCGTTTGTTTGCTCTGCCAGATTAGCTCATCAATGGCTTTCTGGATAAAAGTTATTGCTTCAATAACTTCATCTTCACCGTATCCTTGAGAGAGCAGATAGGCCTTAGCATCTTTTTTAAAAGAAATTAAAAGACGCACTTGATTATTGGTATTCTGGCCAAAATCCAACAAGACATTGGCTATAGTCAGCGGAACATACTCCAATTCTAAGGTCATTATGACTCCTATTTTGTAAGTAGATTATAAAGGACCAAATAGCTATCGTTTGAGACTTTAAAATATACTTGTTTATTTGTCAAGCCTATTTCAAAAAATAATGATGAAACCCTTTAAAATAGGCCTTTTTTACCTAAATTTACGTCATTAATAATAACTCCAAATTTTTCAAACTTTTCTGGCTAATTTTTGTATATCTGCTATATTCTATATTCTACATCCTATATTTTTTCTCATGTCTGAATCAATCGGTATTATTGGTCTGCCTAATGTTGGCAAATCCACACTTTTTAAAGCGCTGACGCGCCAAAATATAGATATTGCTAATTATCCTTTTTGCACGATTGAACCAAACGTCGGTATTGTGCCTGTGCCAGACGAACGGCTCGCTCCGCTCGCTCAAATTTCTAAGTCCGAAAAAATAGTGCCGGCTATTGTCACTTTCAAAGATATTGCCGGACTCGTGAAAGGCGCCTCCCAAGGCGAAGGACTCGGCAATGCTTTTTTATCGCACATCCGCGAAGTGGACGCGCTTGCGCATGTCATCAGGGCTTTTCCCGATGATAATATTATTCACGTCCACGGAGAAATTAACCCAACGGCCGATGCTGAAGTCATTGAACTGGAATTAGCGCTAGCCGATTTATCGGTCGTCTTAAAACGACTGGAAAATGTTTCGCACAAAATAAAAACTGGTTCAACCAAAGAACTTTTGGCGGAACAAACTGCTTTAAAACATACCGATGAACTTTTATCGAGCGCTAAAAATTTGCGCCACAGTTTAAACCATGAAGAAAAAGTATTATTGAAGCCACTGTCTTTATTAACTTTAAAACCAATTTTGTATGTTTTTAATGTTTCAGAAAATGCGACCCCCGAAGCCATTGAAAATATTTTAAAAAATAATCCCACGCTCACGCCTAATGTTGTTATTATGAGTAAATTAGAAGCCGACTTAAATGATTTAGAAGAAACTGAAGCCACGGCTTTGCGCTTGGAGCTTGGTCAAAACGATTCTGGCTTAAAAACTTTTATTAAAGCTTCGCATCAACTGCTCGACTTAATGGCCTTTTTAACGACCGGTCCCATAGAAACTAAGGCCTGGACGATTAAGCGCGGGACCAAAGCGCCCCAAGCGGCGGGCGTGATTCACACTGATTTTGAAAAAGCTTTTATCCGCGCCGAAGTTATCAGGTACGATGATTTTATAAAATATCAGGGCGAACACGGCTGTAAAGAACACGGCGTTTTAAATATTGAAGGCAAAGATTATGAAATAAAAGATGGCGACATTTGCCATTTTAGAGTTGGGGTATAAAAAATAACCCAAACCGCTTGACGCGTGCTTGGGTTACAGAAAAACTAAACAAGCTAAACCAAAAATAATAATGGCCCAGCTTAAAACGGCTGTCACTTTTCGCGTTTTTTTGGTTTTGTTAATTTTACGATTAAAAACCAACACCGCCAAACCAAATACCCCTAAAACTATCGAGACGGCGATCATGGCGTCACCACTTTCTTTCGGGGTCGCCAAATTTTCACCAAAATATAGATGGTTAGTATAACCAGCGCTACCCGAACGATGTAAAGGCGAGAGGCGTGCCACCACCAAATTATTTCCGACCCTGTCGGAAGATAAATCTGTATTGGCGGTTCGCCTGTAGCCAGCCACTTAATTCCATAAGTCATCCCTAGGAGAAAACTCCCGCCAATAATGAAGATGGCCAAAAGCGGTCCTATGGCCGACAATCTTGGAGCGTTTTTATAATCGTGCCAAAATACACGACCGACGAGGAACAAAATAATGGCGAGCGTCGGCCAAACAATGATATGAAACTCCCATGCCTGCCACCAACCATGATTAATGATGCCCATAGATATGGCTCCAACAATGATGATGGCAAATATTAACCAGCCAGAACTTTTGCTTCCAAAAATACCTGGAATCTTTAAATTTTTCACTTTATTCTCCTATAAATGGAACATTTTTCTTTGTCCTTATTATAGCACATCTCTAAAAATTTGTCAATAGGGTAGTGAAAAATTACCCAATTACCTAAATTTGCTTAAAATTATAGCAAAAGCAATCAATTACAAAGAACTGCTTTCAGATAATTTTCTACTACCCTATCAATAGGGTGGTAGAAAACATCAAAATTATTCCCTACCCCATAAAACTATGTTAAAAAAGCCGTATTTTAATTCAAAATTTATAATTTAAGATCTAACTTTAAACCATTTTTATACCTCATTTCTCGCTTCTCTTTTCTCAATCCTCTAATGGTGTTTCCGTCGGCCCACCGCCAGACATTTGGCGAATAATTGCTTCCGCTCCAGACAAAACATCGCGAGGCCGAGCGCCATCGGCTGGCGCCAAGATGCCTAAATTTTCCAATTCATCTAAAATCCCGGCCGCTCTGGGATAACCAATAGACAATCTTCTTTGAATATATGAAGCCGAACCTTTACCGGCCTGCAAACAAACTTCCGCCGCCGCCATGAGCAAAGGGTCATTTTCCGCCTTGGCTCCACCTAGCGGTGTAAAGGTTTTAGCTTCTTCAGCAATATCTGGTTGAAAGGCTGGCCGCGGCGATTTATCCCAAAATTCCGCCACTTTAATAATTTCTTTTTCCGTCACCAAACATCCTTGCAAGCGACGCGGTTTAGCAATGTCGGCGGCTGAATAAAGCATATCACCCTGACCAGCTAAATCCTCCGCGCCTCGTTCATCCAAAATAATTCTTGACTCCAAGCCCGAGGCGACTGTAAAAGCCACACGCGTCTTAACATTGGCTTTAATTAAACCAGTAATAACCTCGGCCCGTGGGCTTTGTGTGGCTAAAATTAAATGTAGACCAGCCGCCCGCCCCAATTGTGCCAAACGGACGACCGCGCCTTCAATTTCTTGCGGAGCAATTTGAATCAGTTCCGCTAATTCATCTACGACTGTGACGATGTAGGGCATTTTATCGGGAATGTCTGGCTGATTTTTTTGACTTTCCACCCATTCATTCCAATGGTCAATATTTTTCTTGTTATGCTTTTGCAATTCTTTATAGCGACGATCCATTTCCACCAACGCCCATTTCAAAGTTTGCACGGTTTTGGCCACATCGGTGACGACTGGCACCAACAAATGTGGCAAGGAATTGTAAGCGCTCATTTCTACCCGCTTGGGATCGATTAAAATCAAGCGCAGTTGTTCGGGCGTATGGCTAAAAAGTAAACTGATTAAAGTGGTGTTAATACAAACGCTTTTGCCGGTACCGGTCGCGCCCGCGATTAACAAATGAGGCATCTTAGCAATATCGGCCACCCACGGTTTGCCCGAAACATCTTGACCTAAAGCGATCATCAGTTGATGTTGTTTGCGCGCCTGAAAATCGTCTGATTCTAAAACCAAACGCAACGGCACAATCGCCCTGACTTTATTCGGCACTTCAATACCGACAAAATTGGTCCCGGGAATCGGCGCTTCAATTCTTAAAGAATGCGCCGCCAAAGCCATCGCCATATTATTTTTTAAATTGGTAATTTGGCTTAGCTTAATGCCTTCAGCCGGACGCAAAGTGTACTGGGTGACGGTCGGACCAATTTTGACTTCACCCATTTCTACACCAATACTAAATTGGGCTAAAGTTTTACGAATTAAATCGGCCTGCTCTTGGACATCGCCCGATTCGGCTTCGTGTGTTTCTTTGGATAACAAATCTAGTGGCGGTAGCAGATTTTGTCCCTTCCAGGGCGCGACTTTCGTATGGCTCATAATATCATCCATCATGGGCTTTAGGGCTTTGACTTCGGTTTTATTTTTTTTAGAATTCAAGCTAGTAGTGGTAAAAGACACCACCGGCACTGGTTTGGTTTCACCTAATTTAATCACTTCATTTTTTTCTGCCACCAATAAATTATGACCACCTTTAGCGCCAGACAATTTTTCCCACAGAGTAAACAAGTTGTCTTGCTCGGCAATAACTATACCCAAACAAATAATAAAAATATCAAAAATAACCGCGCCGATTTTACCAAAAAAATTAGTGGTGGGTTGCGACAAAAGCCAACCGAACCAACCCCCGCCCCAGCCGTAATCGGGCGGTGTGGTCTGGGCGATTAAAGATAAAATTGACAAGAAGAATAAATAAGAAACCACCCAACCGAAAAAACGTAAAGCTATTGGCACTTGATGTTTGGCTTTAGCGCCCGCCAGGTCTGAAGATTTTTTGGGAGAGGGGGTAAAGCTCGCCACAATTAAACGCGCGGCCGCCAAGGCCAAAAGTATGGGAAAAAGCCACCGCCCCCAACCAAAAGAAAATTCCAAAGTTGAACCCAAAATTTTACCGGCCGGACTGGCTTCTGATAAAAGCGCGAGCGTACTTAAACTGGCCAAGGCCAAAAAAACTAACCCCCAGATAACTTGGGTCACCGGTTGGGATAAGTTTTTGATTTTAGCGGTTGTGGCAAAACTATTGGAACGATAAGCTTGTCGCTCTTTTTGCCGCTCCACTTTTTCTTTTTTAGACAATTTCCGTCGACCCATAGAGTTGGAATTTAGAATGTAGGATATAGCAGAATACCGCATTATTGTATCATATTTCCGTCCCCTAGTCTGTATTTCTATTAATTAAATTTATCATTAATAAAAAGACTGACTTGTGTCAGTCTTTTTTTGATTCTGTTTGTTTAATTCACCAATGATCTCGAAAGCCAATGGTGCAACTGTCAATTTCGCTTCCGTATCTCATTTTGAGATCAGCAAAAGAAGTAATGCCAATGGGACGAATTTTTGTAAATGGAGCCATAAAAATTTGCTCCGTATAATCTCTTACCCAAATACCAGGACCGGGAAGAGTGTAAGTACCAATATTAAGCTTATACTCTCCTGGTTGACTGAACGACATTGTGAGCCAGGTTTGCCATTCTTCGATATTCTTTTGATGATAATAACCATCTTCCCACGGTATGCCAGACAAAGTCGTATCCTGTAATGTTTTTTTTGTGACTGTTCGCCACAGTTTCATCTTCACTTCATGGTTTTTTCCTGAAAACAAATTATATTCACCCATATTTATTGTATCAATTGAAACAACAACATATGGATAATACTTTTTGTTTTCTGACGAAGTGATGTTATTATCACAACCAACTATTGCTAAAATGGCGAAACTTGCCAATACTAAAATTGCCGAGATTCTCATTTGATTATCCTATTTTTATGGAACATGTTGAATTATTAATAATATTTTAGCACACTTTCAAAATTTTGTCAATAGGCAAAAAGACTAATAAAAATAGGGGTTCTAGACCTATCTGGACCTGTCGGCTGACAGATGCTGGGAAAGAAGATGGGCTAAAATACCAACCACTGATTAACTATATTAAAGCCAACGTCAAGTGATAGTTCCTCGCCTTTTGTTTAGATGACCGCCTTAAACTAGTTGCCTTTTATTTTTGCAATGTCGCAATGGTTAAAGCTACTGAAGGATTGGTGGTATTTTTCAAGATTAATCTATCACCATACCGTTTTTGAATAGGTGTAATAAATTCGTCTCCCCAAGATGGCGAAAATGAATTTATGCCCTCAAAATCAATTACTAATTTTTCAGTACTCTCGAGCCCGACCAAGATTGGAGCAAAGGCCGCGTACGCTTCCTTACCGGCTTGTCGAGAAATTAAAACATCGCCAAATTTTTTCATTAATATATTCATAAAACTTTTTTAAAAAAAGATTTTAAAATTCCAATAAAAACAAACACCCGCGAATATAATTCGCCGCTTTTTTTATAACAAAATCTTTTTTATTTTTCTTAACTTCCAAAATAGCGTCGCCAGACTGAAAAATAAAATTTGCCTTGGCTTGAATAATGGCTTGTCTCACATATTTTAAACCATTCCCGCGATGTTCAGGAGCGCGTCCGGTGATAAATTCAGTAAAAGCCACATGTAAAGCCTCCTTGTGATTGGATAATTTTGGTCTGACTCGACGCAAAGTGACTAACACGCCAACACCTCTATCAGCCAAGACAATACGATGCTTACCTAAGTCATAAGCAAAAAACGCGCCCAAAATATCCGGCCAATTTCCAAGATTGTGATCATAAGAATTATTGCCAACTTCACCGGCGGCGGAAGAAATCAAAGAACCAGTTATGCGGAGCGCGCTAACTTTTTCAAATTCATGAGCCATTATTTCATGTCTGGCTTTAAATCTGTCGCTCGTTGAACAATAAAAATCTGATTCTGGAATATATGGGACAGCTGAACTTGCCCAGTCAAAAGCCAGCCGAAAGATGCCTTTGGTCTTTTTTTCTAAATCAGATTGAGAGTAATAACGATGAGCGCCGGGTGAGCGAAAAGTTGCTTTGAACGTCCCGTTATCATCCCAGCGACGAAGAGTTGCTTCAGATACACCCAAATATTGAGCCGCCTCATTTATCGAAAGGAATTTTTTAGTAAGATTTTCCATATGTCTAAATATAACAAACCTATACAAACTTGTCAAATCTATACAAAACTATACATTTATTTAAGTGGATGGCCACTTCGCTCGCAATGATGAAAGCGCTGGATTCCGTTTTTCAACAGGATGACGAATAGCCGGTTCCTGCTACCACGCCTATTCGGACTAGAAGTGACAGCCCTGCTCCCACTCTCTCCAACTCTCTCCCACTCCCATTTTCAGCCCGACGCAAAATTCGGAGGATTTGTTCAGTGCAACCACACTCCATGCGCGCTCTCCCACCCCCCTTTCCGGTCAAGTCCGTTTTAACCAGCTTTGAGGTCTGATTAGCTTGGTTCCGTCGGTAGACGGATAATCAGACCGAAATTGCAAGCAGTCAGCTCGCGGGAAGCTGACTGCTGGTGTGTTAAAATGGACTGACCGGAAAAATAATAACTTACTTTTCCTTTTACTTTTTTATATATTTTTTTTCTTACTTTTTCTCTACAATTTTTTTATACCCCGTGCCGGCTGGAATTAAACGGCCAATGATGACATTTTCTTTCAGCCCTCGCAAATAATCAATTCTGCCAGTAGTCGCGGCATCAATCAAAACTTTAGCGGTTTCTCTGAAAGAAGCGGCTGACAAGAAACTTTCAGTGGCCAACGAGGCCTTGGTGATGCCCAAGAGTAATTTTTCTGATTTAGCCACTTGGCCGCCTTCGCTTTTTGCTTTATTGTTGGCCTCAATTACTTGCGTGGTTGTCACCACGTCGCCCAAGAGCAAAATAGTGTCGCCTGAATCGGTAATTATTTCGCGCGAGAACATTTGGCGGGCAATAACCTCCACGTGTTTGTCCGCCAAAACTTCACCGGCTTGTTGATAGTAAATAGTTTTGATTTCAGAAATAATATATTTTTGAACGGCTTCACGACCTTTGATTTTATAAGCATCGTGCAAATCCACATTGCCTTCGGTTAATTGTTGACCTTGTGCCACCTTGTCCCCGTCTGAAACCAAAACCGCAAAACCCATTGGCACCAACAAATCCAAAGTCTGTTCCAAATTATATTCCAAAATTGGACCCGCGGAACTAATTTTGAAAACCGAAGTAATTGAGGCGATAATTTTTTTCTTGCCAAGTGTGCCCAAGTGTTGACCCTCTTCCACTTTTTCGCCATCTGAAACAAGCCACTCCGCTTTTTTACTCGTAGTTAAAGGCACCGTGGCCAAACCGCGAGCCTGCAAACGGATTACTTGTTGCTTGGCTTGTTTAATAACTTCTACCAAGCCAGAAAAAGGCGCTAACAGGGCCGGACTTTTAACAATTCTCGCTTCAAAAATTTCTTCCACCCGCGGCAAACCTTGGGTGATGTCGGCCGCCGAAGCCACACCGCCCGTATGGAATGTTCTCATCGTGAGCTGGGTGCCGGGTTCGCCAATCGATTGGGCGGCAATAATGCCGACCGCTGTGCCTTTTTCTACCAATTTATTATACCCTAAATCGTAACCATAACATTTGCGGCACATCCCGCGAACGCACAAGCACATTAGAGCCGAGCGGATTCTGGCTTCAGCAATCACCACTTTATTTTTCTTGAGCTCGTCGCGCAATTCTTCCGTGACCAAAGTGTCTTTCGGAATGACGACTAAACCCGTCTCGTCTTTGACATCGGTCGCCGTCACCCGTCCCCACAAATGATCTACGAGATCTTGACCCGTCGGCGGTAAATCTTTTTCGACCAAAAGCAAGCCCTCTTTTTCACCGCAATCTTCTTCGGAAATAACCATATCCTGCACAACATCGACCAAACGACGAGTTAAATAACCAGCGTCGGCAGTCTTTAAAGCCGTGTCAGACAAAGCTTTTCTGGTACCATGCGTAGAAATAAAGTACTCCAACATATTCAAGCCGTCTTGAAAAGACGCTTTAACCGGTAATTCCATTTCCACGCCAGACGAAGATGCAACCAAACCCTTAATGCCCACGACTTGTGTCATTTGTTCCCAGCTACCACGAGCCTCTGATTCCACCATGGCTTTAACCGAACTATGTTCCGAAAAAGATGTTTTGACGAGTTTAGTAATTTCAATTTTAACAGCATGCCAAATTTCCACAATTTTACTGTGTCTTTCTTCAGCCGTTAAAAAGCCCATTTGAAAATAACTTTCGGCCTGTTGCGTATCGTTATCGGCGCGTTCAAAAATAACAGCTTTGACTTTGGATAAATTGGGTAAATCTGATAAAGACCACGAAGTGCCCGAACGGCTTAGATATTTAAAAGTAATATTTTTTATATTGTCTAAAAACTTAACCGATTCTTCTGGTCCCAAAATTCTTAAAGCATTATAAACTAATTTTTTGAGCACGCTTTTTTTCATGGCGACATTCCAAAAACCAAGCGCTTCAGGAATGACTGTATGGAAAATAATTCGGCCCGGGCTGGTGACGACTCTGCTGCCATCTTCTAAACGCACCACCACCGGCTGTTGAGTTTTGACCACTCCGCAACTGTGAGCCAAAATAACATCTTGCCGTGAAGAAAAAGTTTTAAGATCTTTTTCCTCAGGCAAAACATCTGGTAAATAAGTTAAATAATAGGCGCCCAAAACCATATCTTGGTTCGGCATTGTCACCGGTTCGCCCGAGGCTGGCTTCAATAAATTTTTATCTGAACGCATAATCGTGGCCGCTTCTTCTCTGGCTTCGGCCGTCAAAGGCACATGCACGGCCATTTGGTCACCGTCAAAATCAGCATTAAAAGCGGTACAAACCAGAGGATGAATCTGGATCGCTTTGCCTTCGATTAAAACTGGTTGAAACGCTTGAATACCCAAGCGATGTAAGGTTGGCGCGCGGTTTAACAGCACATGATTATTTTTAGTAATTTCTTCTAAAATATCCCAAATCTCGTTACGGCCAGAATCAATTATGCGGTTAGCGCTTCTCACATTATGAGCCAACTCGCGTTTGATTAATTCGGAAATAACAAAGGGTCGGAAAAGTTCCAGCGCCATCGTTTTGGGCAAACCGCATTGATGTAATTTCAAAGTTGGGCCGACCACAATGACCGAACGACCGGAATAATCCACGCGCTTACCCAAAAGATTTTGACGGAACCGGCCCTGTTTGCCTTTCAGCATATCGGCCAAAGATTTAAGCTGACGGCCCGTACCGGTGGCGGCCGTTGTTTTACCCGTACGCGCCGAATTGTCGATCAAGGCATCAACCGCTTCTTGCAACATTCTTTTTTCATTGCGACAAATAATTTCTGGTGCGTTTAATTCTTGGAGTCTCTTCAAGCGATTATTTCGGTTAATAATGCGACGATATAAATCATTTAAATCGGAAGTGGCAAAACGGCCACCATCCAAGGGTACCATGGGACGCAGATCCGGCGGGATCACCGGCAGAACTGTTAAAATTAACCATTCTGGTTTAATGCCTTGAGTTTTAATAGACTTTAATAATTTTAAACGTTTAGACAAACGACGAGAGGTCGCGACCGATTCCGAATCGCTTAATTGTTCGGCAATTTGACTGATCGCCTCGTCGTCTTCCAATTTTAAAAGTTCATAAATAGCTTCCGCGCCCATATTGGCTTCAAAAACATGGCCGTACTTATAACTTAAATCTTGATATAATTCTTCAGATAAAAGCATCTTGGGTTGCAACATAGCCAACTCATTTTCCGCCGCTTCTTTCGCGCGCAATAACTTGTCTAGATTTTCTTGATAACGAGCTTGAGCTTTTTCAGTAATACTGGAATTGCTGGTGGCTTCAGACTGATGCAATTGATTATCTAAATCGGCTTTAATCTGTTTTAGTTTTTGTTCAAATTCAACCGTCACTTGTTCCAAAGAAGTTTGACGCAATTCTTCATTCACGCTAATAATCACGAACTGCGCGAAATAAACGACTTTTTCTAAATTTTGCACACTGATATCAAGCAACAAACTTAGTTTGGACGGCACACCGCGTAAAAACCAGATATGGGCGACCGGCGCGGCCAACTCAATATGGCCAAAACGTTCGCGACGGACTGCCGCGCGCGTCACTTCGACGCCGCACTTATCACAAATAATTCCTTTATAACGAATCCGCCGATATTTACCGCAATAACATTCAAAATCTTTGCTTGGACCAAAAATTCGTTCGCAGAATAAACCATCTTTTTCCGCTTTTTGCGTGCGGTAATTAATAGTTTCTGGCTTGGTCACCTCGCCATGAGACCAGGATCTAATAATTTCCGGCGAAGCGACTTTCAGCTGAATTGCCCGAAAATCATTAAGTTGTGATTGGTCAAAAAATAAAGACATAGTTTTTAGATAGTAGGGAATTCAGAATAATTTAGAATTTAAAATTTATAATTTAAAATTACTCTGCCACGGCTTCCTCGGCTTTAATTGGTTCCAATAATTTTACATCCAAGCCCAGACCTTTCATTTCTCTAATTAAAACATTAAATGATTCCGGGACGGTGACGGTTTTAATCGGCTCGCCTTTAATAATACTTTCATAAGCTTTGGAACGGCCAATGACATCATCAGATTTAATCGTTAAAAGTTCTTGCAAAACATGCGCGGCCCCATAAGCTTCAACCGCCCAAACTTCCATTTCACCAAAACGTTGGCCGCCCGACTGCGCCCGTCCGCCTAATGGTTGTTGCGTGACCAAGCTATAAGGACCAATGCTACGCTGATGCATTTTGTCTTCCACCAAATGATTTAATTTCAACATATATATATAGCCCACGGTAGCGGCGCGTTCATAGGCCTCACCGGTTTTACCGCTATACAATGTGACTTGTCCGCTTTCGTCGTATTTGGCTTTAACCAATTCTTCGCGAATGCGGTCCAATTTCGCGCCATCAAAAACTGGCGTGGCCACTTTATAACCCAAAGCGGCGGCGGCCAAACCTAAATGAGTTTCCAAAATTTGACCCAAGTTCATACGACTGGTGACGCCCAAAGGATTTAAAATAATATCCACGGGCGTGCCATCTTCTAAATGCGGCATATCTTCGACTGGCACAATACGGGAAATAACGCCTTTGTTGCCATGACGGCCAGCCATCTTGTCACCGACTTGAATTTTTCTTAAATGGGCCACCGACACTTGCACCGTTTTAATAATGCCTGACTGCAATTTGTCGCCCTGTTCGCGTGAAAAAATCTTGATATCAACGACTTTGCCGTGTTCGCCATGTTCCAAATATTTTGAAGAGTCTCTGATGTCTTTCGCTTTTTCACCAAAAATCGCGCGCAATAATCTTTCTTCAGCCGTCATATCAACTTCGCCTTTCGGGGTAATTTTACCGATCAAAATATCACCCGACTTCACTTCCGCGCCCAACCGAATAATACCGTCCTCATCTAAGTTGGCCAATTTTTCTTCAGAGACGTTTGGAATATCCCGCGTTAAAACTTCTACGCCCAATTTTGTATCTCTGACATCGACGGTATAATTTTCAATGTGAATAGAAGTATAACGATCGGACTGCACCACTCGTTCCGATAAAATAATGGCGTCTTCATAGTTATAACCTTCCCACGGCACAAACGAAACGAGCAAATTCTGACCCAAAGCCAATTCACCATTTTCTGTGGCTGGACCATCGGCTAAAAGTTCGCCCACTTCGACCATCTCTCCCAATTCAATAACTGGCTTCTGGTTGATGCAAGTGCCGGCATTAGACTGCATAAATTTATTTAAAATATAATGATCTGTTTCACCCTCTTTAGTTTTAACATCAATCGCGGAAGCGTCCACTTTAACCACTTCGCCCGCCCGTTTGGCTAAAATTAAATGACCAGAATCTCTGGCAATATATTGTTCCATACCGGTACCAACTATGGGCGACTGCGGTTTGATGCAAGACACGGCCTGACGTTGCATGTTAGTGCCCATCAAAGCGCGCGCCGAGTCGTCGTGTTCCAAAAAAGGAATAATCGCGGTCGAGACCGACACGATTTGCTGAGGCGAAATATCAATGTATTCAATTTCTGAAATATCCACGACTGTCGGCTGACCGAGTTTTCTGGCCTCGGCGCGCTTAGTTTCAAAATAACCGCGCTCGTCAACTTTGACGGTGGCTGGCGCGCAGGCAAAACGTTCTGAAGTAAAGGCGTCTAAATAAACAATTTCATCGGTGACACGCGGACGGACCGAAATTTTTTCAATATCTTTATGCTCATGAATTTTGTCCAATTCTTTTTTAGTTAAAACTGTACCCGCGTCAAAATTTAAAAGATTGTCCTGTAAAATTTCACCCCGACCGCTTTTGCCATCATTAGCGACTGCATGCGCCACTTTGTACATTGGTGTTTCAATAAAACCATATTCATTGATGCGCGCGTAAGAGGCCAAGTGTGAAATTAAACCAATGTTCGGGCCTTCCGAAGTCGCGGTCGGACAAATACGGCCATAATGCGTATGGTGGACATCGCGCACTTCAAAGCTCGCGTGTTCGCGCATTAAACCGCCGGGACCAATGGCAGAAAGTCGACGTTTGTGTTCGGTTTCAGCCAAAGGATTAGTCTGATCCATATATTGAGACAACTGATGTCCCAAGAAAAATTCTTTAATTGAGCCAATCAGCGGTCTGGCGTTGATCAGTTGATTGGGGGTTAAAGATTCAATATCCATGGTGGACATACGATCTTTAACAATGCGATCCATACGGGTAAAACCAATCCGCAACTTTTGCTGAATTAATTCACCCACGCCCCGCACGCGACGATTGCCCAAATGGTCAATATCATCCACTAAATCCTGAACCACATTTAATCTAAAAACTTCTCTAATAATGTCGACCAAATCCTCGGGGCGCAAAACCATAGTTTCCTTGCTGATCGGCACATCCATTTGCAAACGTTGATTTAATTTATAACGACCGACGCGACCAAAATCGTATCGAGCTGAAGAAAAAAACATCGCAAAAATTAAAGCCTTAGCATTTTCAGCCGTGGCCATATCGCCCGGACGAATCCGTTTATAAATTTCTTGCAAAGCCGATTCTTGATCCTGACTTGGGTCTTTAGCCAAAGTGGCTTCCAAAAAATCATAATCTTGATGACGCGGCAAACCTTCAAAAAGCTGACGAATTTCATCGTCAGTGGCATAACCAATCGCGCGCAATAAAGTGGTAATAGGAAATTTACGCTTACGGTCAATCTTGCCATAAACGACATTTAAAGCATCGGTTTCTATTTCCAACCAAGCGCCACGATTGGGAATAACTTTCGCGCCATACAAACGGCGATCATGAGAGGGCTCAGCCGTAAAAAAGGCGCCAGCCGAACGAATCAGCTGCGACACCACCACCCGCTCATTGCCATTGATCATAAAAGTGCCACGTTCTGTCATTAACGGCAAATCACCCAGATAAACTTCTTGCTGACGCTGTTCACCCGTGCGTTGATTTATTAAGGTGCAGTTAACGCGCAAAGCCGCTTCATAAGACAGATTGCGCGCGCGCGCCGTGCGTTCATCAAATTTCGGAGCGTCCACATAATAATCGCCAAAATATAATTTTAAATCTCGACCAATAAAATCGGTCAAAGGAGAAAATTCCGCGAACAAATCTTTCAAACCATGCTCCAAAAACCATTTGTAGCTACTAATTTGAACATCAATTAAATTAGCCAAGGGCGGCATCGGCTTAAGCGAACCAAAATACTGACGCAAATTCTTAGAGATATGATGGGGCATAGACATAAAAACTCCTCCCATCTTAATTAGTAAGAGGAGGCCGGGTTAAATTAAATTTTAGAAAAGGGAGGGGGTAGGAAAGCTCACAGAGCTTGGACGGTCAAAATAAAGCAGCTAACAACTCAAGCCAGAACCCGCCAACATGCAGATTACCGCTTGATGAGTAAGTATTATTATCTGTCAAATCCTTTGCCCTGTCAAGTAGTTTGAAAGACTGGGCGTTGTCAAGGTCTAAAAAGACCAATAAATAAAGCTCTTTTGGCGATTTACTGATTCTTTTCAACAACCTTAAAAAATACTGAACAAAAGATATGCACAATGTCCAACTGCCTTTTAGGCAGTTGGAATTATAAATTATAAATTTTAAATTTTGAATTTAAAAACCTTAGCTATAAGAATAACCTTCATTGTTCTTAAAAAAATCCGAACCAGATAGTTGTTTTTATCTAAATTATAATTTAAATTCATTTTGATAATTTAATTTATAATTTAAAATTTATAATTTATAATTTCTTTTACTATTTTACTTATACACAGTTATCCCCTTTTCAAATTTTGTAATTGTTTCACAATTATATTAGTGATACGTTGAGTTGTTTAACTCCATCACTTTAACTGCAAGACAAAATTGTGCTTGCAAAGAAGAAGGGAGGTGATATTATGGCAGCCAAGAAGAAGACAAAGAAAGTAGCTAAGAAAGCCACGAAAAAGGGTGGTAAGAAAAAGAGAGTGTAATTGTTTGATAAGCTCTTTAATAAAAAATCGTTCCGTTCTAAACGGAGCGATTTTTTTCTGGCGTCATTCCTCGTTCGCCAGTCGGCGAATAAACTCCGGCGGGAATCTATTTTATCTAAATAATTCGTGTTTGAATTTTCTTGTTAATTTTTGGTTTAATAATGCCATACAAGCCATCATAGCCCGCTCTTTTTTCAACCGCTCCCGCCCGCACCGCTAAAAGCGCCTGCCATAAATTATCTGGAATAAAGTCTGGTTGCGTCTTGGCTCTTAAAATGTCTAGTTCTGAAGCGTTTTGAAGCAAATCTTCATATATTTTAGCCACTTTTTTGCTATTTTTTCCAACGTCATAAAGAGCTCCTATAATTTCTCGTAAAGGAATCATATATTCAAAATCTTTGGCGCTTTTTGGCTTTTCTCCCCCCTTGCGCCCAGCTAATTGTTCGACCCGAAACATTGTGCCCAGCGTTAAAGCTCGTCCGCATTTAGGACATTTAAAATTATTTTGTTTAGAAACTCTTGGCTCGCAAGAATATTTGCAATCTGCACATCCATCTAAATGATACCGGCCTTCTTCAGGAAAAAATTCTAGCGTTGAAATTATTTTTGAATTATTTCTATCCCATAAAGCATCGGCTAAATTATTAAATGAAATATTTTTTAAAGAAACCATTGTTGCTTCTCGGCCTAACGCTTCTAAAGAGTGCGCGTCTGAAGCTGAAACAAGCCGATAATTATCTAATTCTTTTATTTGCCAATTCATTGGCGGATCAGACGACAGACCAGTTTCTACGGCGGGAATTTTTTTGACCAACTCCTCGCCAAAACATTCCATTAAAGAATCAAAACCGCTTTTAGAACCAAACACGGCAAAATATGGCGTCCAAATATGGGCTGGAATTAAAATTATGCGAGGGTCAATTTCTAGCATCAGAGCCCACAAATCTTTGCCAGAAATTCCTAAAATGGGGCGACCATCACTTTTCCTATTCCAGCCCCTTTTATCAAACTCTGCGTTAATTTTTGCCACCACTTCTAAACTAGGGATTAAAAAGACCAAATGGAGCCGTCTGGTTTTTTCGCCTTGCTTATAAATACAGGAAAGTTCAGACGAAATTACAAAACGTACAGGTCGAAAAACCTCATTTTCTCGATAATTTTTAGGCAAAAAAGATTTTTTTATTTGATATAAACCTGGCTCTGTTTCAATTAGTTGTTCAATTAATTCCTTACACCAAACTGGATGCGTAAAATCAGCAGTCCCCACTATATCAATGCCTTTTTGGTTGCAAGCGAGCGCGATATTAGGCAAAGTCAACTTCGGACTACACGCCCGCGAAAAACGAGAGTGGAGATGGTAATCCAAGATAAATTCCATGGCTAAATTAGTTATGAGTTCTGATCCGTCGGCTGACGGATGAGTTCTGAGTTAAAATACCAAGGTTAAAGTAGCATACCGCTTTTAGAGGGCAACTTTTGAAAACACTTTCAAATTTTGTATTACCATAAAAGAATATAAGCGACTGAAAATAATAATAAAAGGGATGTAAATATTAATAATAGCGTTTGATTTTTTTTACCATATTTAAATAAATAAATTGCATAAGCCATACCTATCGAGCCCAAAATAGGAAAAACTATTATGCCATATATAAGAAAAATGAATGCCGAATCATCCTTAGAATATACCCGTATAACAAGATACGATGCTATAATAAGTTGCATTAGAATAAATAAAAATACTGTCTTTTTTGGATAATTTTGCACCTTTGTCTGAATATTTTGTTGTGGCACGCTGGACGGTAAAGGTTGCGCTGGATTTGTGTTTGTTTGATTTATTTGAGGCGTTTGTAAATTTGGATCCATATTATAAATATAAGAAACATATACATTTTAGCATAATTAGATTTATTTAGCTTGGCATTTTGATTAGTCTTTCCTCACTCCACACCGCGCCTCTCCACACCGCCTTAGCCCAAAACCAGTAAGGGGGAGGTGTTGTTTCGTGCAACCATGAGGACAGATTAGCATGGTTCCGTCCGCCTTTGGCGAGACGGATAATCTGTCCGAATAGTAAGTCAGCTTGTCGCAGGACAAGCTGACTGGTGCAAAGAAACAATACCTCCCCCGAACGACCAACTCTTTGGGCTAAAATAAAAATATCTTTTCCTTAATTTTTTAAATCCAATTCAAAATACTGGATCCCGTGTCGTAGCACGGGATGACGGAGGAAAATACTGGATCCGTCGGCTGACGGATGACACTCCTACGCTTCCTTCTTCGCTAAAGCTTCGAAGGACAAGAAAGCTTCGGAGTGCAGGCCACACAGGGAGGAATAGATTCCCGATCAAGTCGGGAATGACGGGAGGCTGACGAGATAAAGAAAAATCCGTGTTTGCACACAGATTTTTCATAAACCGGCACTGACCTACTCTCCCGTGGACTAATGTCCAAGTACCATCGGTGTAACTGGGCTTAACGGCTCTGTTCGAAATGGGCAGAGGTGTGTCCCCAGCACTTGGAGCACCGGAAACCCGCAGACAATCTTGGAGGAAGATTGCCCACGGATTACTGGCGCCCCGCTAAAGCAACTAACAACATACAACCACAAACCAACGACTTGATTATCTAAAAAAGGCATGGCCAGCAAGTTAGCGCGTTATTAATTTTAATTAGAAGAAAACATCTTTACTAAAGATTTGAAATGACTAGCGGTCTTTCCGAGCCGAAGCCAAGAAAAACACACCCACATTCCAACGGAATGTTGTTCATTTCCGTAAAAGAAGCATTTGATCAATAAGTACCACTCGCCTCGGAGCCTTTGGCTAGCTTGCTTTTTGCCTTGCGGCAAAAAACTTACCAACTGCCAGCTCACAACAACCCTTGCGGGCCTTCCAGCTATGGCCTTCCAACCCGGTGTTCTCCCGGGGATCTATAACGAAAATTAATCTTGGAAATAGCTTCACGCTTAGATGCTTTCAGCGTTTATCTGAACCGAACGTAGCTACCCAGCGATGCTCCTGAAGGAACAACTGGCACACTAGAGGTTCGTCCTCTCCGGTCCTCTCGTCACGTTATCACATATCACTATGTGCGCTGACTATATCTTCACCCACCAGCCGTCTGGCCGATTAGGGTGTTGGCGTATTAACATCTGCCGAGCAGACGTTCCGTCCCAATACTAATTGGGATCAAGTCGATACGGGGTCAAACCTAAAATTTTATAAAGCTCTTTTTTTGATCGCTTATTTTTGGTGACATAATTTTCATTTTGTATAACCAACATAAGTTGAACCAATTTTTTTAGCTCATTTGTCTTTAGCTTACTAATATTACCGCCACATAAAATTTCAGACGCTTTCAATAAAGCTCTAGCCTGAATTTTTTTGAATTTTATATATGGCAATAAATCTTTAATACTGTCTCTGATTTGTTGGTGACCGTTTATTCTTAATTCCGTCATGCCATCATTTCTTTTGGAAATGTAGCCGATATTAAAAATACTTCGAATCCACCTCAGGGGTTGATCATGCCGTGAATCTTGATAAAAACAGATGGTTAACATGAACCTCATGCCAATTTTACTGTCGCCACGCTTTTTCAGCTGCAACATCAAACTGCCATCGCCATCAAGAAATCCAGCAATATAAGCTAAATCAATTTTAGATCGACTTCCCACGGTATTATCTTAACATTTTCTGGTCCTCAAGCATAGTCCCGTAGTGTCCGCCCACTGGCGTGACTACTACTGGGATAAATTGTTTCATAATTTGGGAACCGACCCTAAATATGATTATCAACAAACCAAATATTTTTAAGACTTCACCGTTATTAGCCAAATTGTCATCACGAATTACTTCGTGAAGTAGCAATGCCCTTTTGGGCCTACTAGGAGAGAGTTTCCGCAATTTTCGCACGCCCACAACAGATAGGAGACCGACAATATATATTGTCTTTTGTTATTCCAAAAAATTGGAAGTCAGACTATTTCTAACTGACTCTGCATATCGCTATGCAGTTCGGACTATATCTTTCCGCCAACTGGCGGATTCGACGTATAGTCTCTGAGGGTTTTACATTATAGTTTCTATTTTTCGCCGTCGATAGCGACCGGCGCCATTCATAGTGTAAGCGAGATTAAGAATTCTTTTTAAACTCTTTTCCTCTCGATGCATTCCTTTTTCTACCATACGTACAATCGTTGCAAAAATAGCAAAATCCTTTGCTTTTTCCGTAACCAATAAATGCGTCTCGAAAAATGGAATAACTTTTGTGAGCAAATCATTGCGATCTCTCACAACATATACATAGGTTTTGTCTTTAGGATTTTTGGAATGGTTGGCTTTAACATAGCCGCACTGAAAAAAATTCACCAAATTATCCAGTACCGACCGACTTGATAGCCGTTGCGATACATGAAATTCCGGAATAATTTTCCAGCCAATTTTCATTCGCGGATCTTTATAGATTGCAATATGAAAACTGCCTTCACCATCAACAAATCCCGTAACGTACCATGGTTTAAGATTATAATGTAATCTTCCCTGCTGATTATCTGCACTCAACACGTTGTCACTTAGCATAATAATATTATACCAAGTAGTGTGAGATACTTCAAGCTCCTATCCTATAGTAGGAACTTAACAGAACTTCCAGCATATAGTCGAATTTATAGACAGCACGGTGTTTACTGTCTCACGCATGATTATCCATTATTACTAATGGCATGGACTATATCTTCACCCTTTCTTAAGAAACAATTTAAGATGAGGGGCCGACGTATTATAGTTTCAAATGAAACTATCTCTGTTTAGCTCTTGTGCTAAACATCAGTCTCTACGGGGAAAAGATTTATGTTTTTTAAAAAATTCTTAACGGTTTCACTTGTATTAGTCCGCTTTTTAGAATAAGTAAATTTTGCTGTTTCATCAACAAGTTTACTTAAACGAATTAATTCTTTTGGACTCATATTTTTCGGGCAACTATCTATAAGATGTACCACCCGAACCGCTAAAACTTTTTTCAAATGAAGATGTTGATAAAGAAGCTGTAATGTTTCTCGCACTTCTTTATGGCCGACAATAGTATATTCCGTCATACCGTCTTTACGGTCACGAATATACCCATATTTTAATTTTCCCTTTAGCCAAGAAAGGATTTTTTTATTGATACTTTTTTGATAGAAAACTATGCTCGTTCTAATTTGATAACCGTAAATATAATCTTTACGGAAAACTAATTGAGCCATAATACAACCATCGCCATCTAAAAATCCCGCTATATAGGCCTTATCTTCATTATTTAACATAAATCTAATCTTCCCTCGGTATTGCCCTCTTGAATAGTTCGAAATTCAAGTAGGGTTTCACCGATATTAGTCAGATTTATTATATCGCATTTCTGCGATAGAACGCAATGTTATTTACGTTCTGAACCCAGCTCGCGTACCGCTTTAACCGGCGAACAGCCGGACCCTTGGGAGCTCTGATTGTTATCTCGCGTTTCCGCGAGTACCAGACTATTCCATCACCATATTTTATATGTCACCATACAAATTTTAGGTGCAAGCCGTATGATACTCCGTACCGATTTCTATAAACTATTAGTTTAAAATCGGACTGGACATATCTCATGTGACAACCAAAATCGTCACAATCAGTCGTTAGGGGAGAAATAATCATCGATCATTGAAGCATGGTTTTTCCGTCGATTTTTGGATCGGACATTAAACCGCGACAAGGCATCGGCCAAGTGAGCTACTCGCATTAAATCTTGACGCTTCTTGATAGAAATATCAATTATCTTTAGTGCGATTTTAATTTGCTGTTGTTTCATTTTTGAATAAGGTTGAATTAATAAAAGAATTTTTGAGATTTCTTGTTGATCTCGCGTAATCCAATCACTAACCGCCTTCTTACTTGTTCGAATAGAACCGCACTTGAGTATTTTAGGAATAAATTCTAAATACTTTTTTTCCTTCTGCGTAATTTTAAGTTCTATCCGTATTCTAAAGTGAAACTTTTTCTCATGATGAGGTTCGATGGTTGCCATAATGGCGCCATCGCCGTCAATGAGACCAGCCAAATAAGCTCTCGTGGCTTCTGAATATTTCTTTCCCACGGCACTAGCATTCATATATGTATATTGTACACCTGGGACCTGCGAAATGACAGATCATATGAATAAGCCTCTACCGTTTTGAGCTTGTTTACCCGCCTGCCATCGCCAAATTTGAATTTTGTTCAACTTTGAAAATGTTGGCGAGTCCTGCCTGATGCTGTTGCCAAAAATGGCAATGGCGGGCAGGTTACTCCAATGTTTCCATCGGAGAGAGAAGGTGTGTTTTCTCCACCCCCAGGATGCGATGCACATTAATCCATTATTACTAATGGTGTAGACTATACCTTCATCCTTTCATAGCATTTGAAAGGAGACGAGCGTCTGATAGAGGAATTCCCCTATCTCATCCATTTAAGGAATCAGTCGTTACGGGGTCAAGCGCTGACGCAACTTTCAACAATTAACATTTAACTTTCAGCCATTTGCCTCATATAAGTTAAATGTTCACGCAGTGCCGACTTCCCACGGTATTGTCCATATGTTCTGAGTTCTATTGTAGCATATGGAGTTCACCGTTATGAGCTCGTTTTTCTTTGTTCGATTACTCGAACTTCGACCCTATATTGAGCCGACATCGAGGTGCCAAACCTGGTCGTCGATATGGACTCTTGGACCAGATCAGCCTGTTATCCCCAGAGTAACTTTTATCCGTTGAGCTTCCGCCGTCCTACATCGGAAGACACAACTACATTTGCGATTCACAATAAATTGTGGATCACAAAGTAATCATGTCCCTTGATACGGTCGGATCACTAACTACTGCTTTCGCACCTGCTCGGATGGTCGTCCTTGCAGTCAAGCTGGCTTATGGGTTTGCCCTATCGCTCACGTTTCCATCGCGAGCTAGCCAACCTTTGTTAACGCCTCAGTTACATTTTATGCCTTGTGTTAACCAATTTATATTCCATCGAAGGAATAATGTATTTTTCAATAATACTTTTAAACTTTTCCACCTCTTGAGCGGGAATATATATTTGCAAACCTTCCTTTTGTTTTCTCGCTTTCGTGTGCAGATTATACACGTGCTCCAAAGTGTCAATAAGCTTTTGAACATCTTCGCTTGAGTATCCTTGTGTGTTCAAAATTTTTGCTTGGCACTCTTTTGATTTGATTGAGCCATCATCCATAAACCAAACCGCCAAAGTTAACGGTGATAACCATTTATAAATGTACTTTGGTATCACTTTCTTATTATTTGGATAAAATTGCTGGCCATAAAATCGCAAAGACGGTGTGGAGATAGTGTTAAACCAATATTTCCTATATATCTTGCCACGAACCGTTTGAAATTTTATTTTTGGAAGATTGCTCGCACAAGATTTCAACTCATTGTAGACCCAATCAACATAATCTTTTTGATTATACGAATGTTCAATCCGTAATTTATATGTCTGTCCTTGGCTATGAGTTTCAAGATGTCCATCGCCTAAAATTTTCCCAATAATTATTTCCCGTTGTCGCGAAGTAAGGTTTATTTTTTTCATAAAAGTATTATTTATGGTTCTCAAAGTTTGCGGCTTTGAGATCTCATTGTCGCCAATGAGGTCAGACTATATCATCTGCCTTTTCCCCAAAAGGCAGCTCGGCGTAAAGTCGTTGAGGGGTTTGGCGCTGACGCAACTTTCAACAGTAAACTTACAACTTTCAACAATTATGTTGTGGGTTGTTTGTTGAGTGTTGGATGTTCGCGTAGCGCAAACTTCCCTGCTGATTGTCCGCACTTTCACATTTTCACGCTTTGGTAGTGAAAGATACTCGGAGATTCCAGCATATAGCCAAGTGTATTTTATTTTTTTATTGCGACGGCATAACCATAGCATTACTGCTATAGCGCCCCACGTTACTGAGATAACGTTAGTTAAGGCAACCGCCCCAGTTAAACTACCCGCCAGGTACTGTCCTAGGCCCGGTTTTTGTACGGGCTCAAGTCAAGCTATAACCTGCAATCAGCGAGGTATCTCACATTTCGCCTCCACGATGTCTAACGACACCGCTTCACGGGCTCCCTCGTATTCTGAACAGACAGCAAACTATAGCAATACCAAGTTATAGTAAAGCTTCATGGGGTCTTTTCGTCTAGTTGTGGGAAAAGGGCATCTTCACCCCTCTTGCAATTTCGCCGAGTTTCTCGTTGAGACAGTTCTCAAGTCGTTATGCCATTCGTGCGGGACGGAACTTACCCGTCAAGGAATTTCGCTTTTCGCTTCCTTATGCGAAGGACCATATCTTCATCCTCGTCATATTTTAATTCATGACTAGGAGCATGGCGTGTGGTCTCTGAGGGATCTAACGCTGACGCAACTTCCAACTACCAACTTACGACTTTCAACAATTATGTTGTGGGTTGTTTGTTGAGCGTTGGTTGTTCACATAGTGTAGACTTCCCTGCTGATTAGATTTAACTTTCCAGCATATAGCCATGTAGTAATTTTGCGTTACCGCAAAACTAGGCAGCTTGTGCACGATACATTATCGAAGCTACAACAGCCCCAAATTTTCCTAAATCATTTTTTCAAATAATTTAGGAACCTTAGGACCGTTATAGTTACGGCCTGCGTTCATCCGCGCTTCGGATCAAGGCGTGAACCTCTCCCCTTAACGTTCGGACACTGGCCAGGCATCAGCCCCTATACTTCAGCTTGCGCTTTGTGGCAGGGACCTGTGTTTTTGGTAAACAGTCGCTTGAGATCTTTCGCTGCGGCCCTAGCCGCCCAGAGGGTGGCAACAAACAACAAACAATTTCCAACTGACAACTTGCGTTGTTGGTTGGTGGTTGTAAGTCGGCTGTCGCCGTCCTTTGGACGGCCGGGGCAGGGCATATACCGAAGGTACGCCCGCTTTTTTGCCGAGTTCCTAAACGAGAATTCGCTCGTCCACCTGAGGATTCTCTCCTCACCCACCTGTGTCGGATTACGGTACGAGTGCCTTGATGTTAAAAACGATGTGGCTGGCTTTTCCCGGCTAATATTTCTTTACCCTTGACCTCGGCCCGAAGGCTTTAGTCTTGGCCATCTGTCTAACAGATGGCAACAAACAACAAACAATTTCCAACTGACAACTTGCGTTGTTAGTTGATGGTTGTAAGTCGGCTGTCGCCGTCTGTAAGACAGACGGCATGTGCGCATTCAAAAGCACACGGTAAAAATTTATTAGCGTCCCCAACTCATCTCACATCAAGGCAGGGCCGGAATATTAACCGGCTCTTCCATCGCTTACGCCTTTCGGCCTCAGCTTAGGTCCCGCCTCACCCTGGGTCGACTGCCGTTGCCCAGGAAACCTTGGATTTTCGGTGTGCAGGGTTCTCACCTGCAATATCGCTACTAATGCCAACATTCTCACTTCGCTCCGCTCCACCGCGCCTCACGGCACAGCTTCAACGCTGAAGCGAACGCTCCTCTACCACTTAGTTGAAATCGAAATTTCAACTAGTCCATAACTTCGGCGAACTGCTTAGCCCCGATCCATTTTCGGCGCGCTATCACTTGACCAGTGAGCTATTACGCTTTCTTGAAAGGATGGCTGCCTCTAAGCCAACCTCCTGGTTGTTTATGTAATAACACCTCCTTTAACACTTAGCAGTTACTTTGGGGCCTTAGTTGATGGTCTAGGGCTGTTTCCCTTTTGAACAGTGGAGCTTAGCCCCCACGTTCTGACTCCCATCTGGTTGCGATCTGACTGGCATTCGGAGTTTGGTTAGCGACAGTAGGTTATTCACCCCTGCCACTATTCAGTGCTCTACCACCAGAGATCTTAGATGAGGCTAGTCCTTAAACTATTTCGAGGAGAACCAGCTATTACCAAGCTCGATTGGAATTTCTCCTCTACGCACAAGTCATCCCCGTGTTTTGCACGGCACGTGGGTTCGGACCTCCTCGACCATTTACGGTCGACTCATCCTGCTCATGCGTAGCTCGCCTGGTTTCGGGTCATAAACTTGCTGCACGCCAACTGCACAAAAATCCTAGGACCGAAATCCTTCTCCGCGTAAAGCTTCAAAGGACCCGCTCCGCGAGATTTTTATACAGCGGCTTAGGCTGTTAGGCCTCGCTTTCACTCCGCCTTCACGAACCGCGTTCGTTTAGACAAGCAACAAACCTACACTCGTTGGCTCATTCTTCAATAGGCACGGTGTCGCCCGTCCTGCGGACGAGAACAAACAACATCCAACACACAACTTACAATGTAAAAGTTGTAGGTCGTTAGTTGTTAGTTGTCAGTCCTTGTCCGAAGGACAAGTTCCACCTCCTTGTAAGTATATGGTTTCAGATCTTTTCATTCCCCTTCCGGGGTGTTTTTCACCTTTCCCTCACGGTACTCGTTCACTATCGATCATCATCTAGTATTTAGGCTGACGGCGTAGTCGCCGCAAATTCCCACAGGATTTCTCGAGTCCCGCAGTACTTGAGAAACGAACCAAAACTTAACAACAAATTTCGCCGACAGGGCTCTCACCTTCTTGGGCCGAGGGTTCCACCTCGTTTGGCTATAAGTGTTAAAATCTTGTGAAAGTTTACAGACTTTCAACGTTCGCTCTCGTGACACCGCTAATGCATACGGCCTGTAAGCCTGCCCACTTTTGACAACTCTTCCCGAAGGAAAAATCATCTGAAGCAGGCAACACTAACGGTTTAGCCTCCTCCCCTTTCGCTCGCCACTACTTAGGGAATCGCACAAATTACAAAATTGCAGACATCGAAATTTATAATTTTAAATTTTCAATTTCCAAACAATTTAAAATTTCTAATGTTTAAAAACCTGTCCCGTAGTGAGCTTGCTCTACTACTGGGATTAAATCATTAAAAATTTATTAAAAATTTAAAATTGATCATTTAAAATTCTGCACAAATGCAATTCTGTCCACAATTTCATAATTTGCTTTTGATTGCTTTCTTTTCCTCTAGGTACTTGGATGTTTCAGTTCCCTAGGTTATCTTCCTTAAATTATGTATTGGTTTAAGGATACTATGCTCTTCCAGCATAGTGGGTTACCCCATTCGGATATCACCGGCTCATAGGTTGCTCGTCACCTCCCCGATGCGTTTCGCCGACTGCTGCGTCCTTCTTCGTCTGATGATGTCAAGGCATCCTCCATATACTCTTTTCGCGACTTCTTTTACGGAAATGACAAACATTCCGCCCCTGCCAACTCGTAGGGCAGGGATTCTATCTTTAGTAAAGATGCTCTCTTCTAATTAATTAAATTGAGACCTCCTGCGCGATAATTTTTCGATGCGAAAACTCAATATGGCGAGCGAGACGAAATAAAAATTTCGAGACATATCGTAAATATGGCGAAAAATTTTTATAAAGTTGTAGCCGACAAAGTGGGTTTGTAGCCGAAAAGGTTATTGGGCAGTAGGTCTAGATATTAAATTGTAAAAGGACTCTAAGATAATTTCGTGGACGAAAAAATCGGCCAATGAGCCGATCCCTCCGAGAAACACAACGACGCCTTAATCCTTATAGGCACGTGTTGCCGAGAGGGAAAGTAGTCTGTAATTCATACGAATATCTTAGGTAAGAAGTATTGTAAATAAAAGGACAAAGACTGTCAAGGGGCTAAAATGCAGAAAAGAGAAGCGAGAAAAGAGATGAGGGGGCTATAAAACGAGGTCTAATGAAAAAAGCTAAAAAATAAGGGTTTTTAGGGTCGTAAAATATATTTTATAAATAACCTTACAATTTTTTGTGGGTAAAGTGTTGATAAAACCTAAAGTTTTCCACATATATATACCTTTGTCTTCAAGACCATGCCAAGCCCTTGACAAAATAAAAGAGATGCTCTAGTATAAAATTACAAACAAGGGGTCACAACTTAAAATTGAGTTAGGCCAAACATTAAGGCTTTACAATTTAGGGGTTAAAATGGGAACTAACCGCTCCCAAAATTTTTCTGCGCTGATATTATAAGAACCATCAATGCGTGTTGTGGGTTGTTTGTTGATGGTTGTTTGTTGCAAATTAGCAAAGCTAATTTGCTTGGCTTCTTTGAAAGGCAGGCACGACGAGCATGGGTTTTTCTCCACAGGGAATTTGTGGGGATTTATCCTCGCAAATTCCCGTGAGGAAAATTCTTGCCTGCCTCTCTGAGAAGCTAAGTTACAATTTTCAATTAAAAGGATCACCAAATGAAAAATTTTCTCGATATTCTCGTTGGTTCTCTTTCTGTATTTGCTGGAGCTTTTTTGGTAACCATTGTTTGCGAACCAAAAAAATTTTTGCAATATATATGGATACCAATTTCAGTCGGCTCTCTTATAACAATCGGTTTGCTTCTCAGTAAAATTCTGGATCGAGTCGATTGTAGTAGAAAGATTGATTAAACAAAACAACCGGGTTGGTACCGAAGTGGTCAAACGGGGCGGTCTGTAAAACCGTTGGCATTGTCCTCCGCAAAGTTCAAACCTGTCGGGCAGTGAGCTTCGCTCTACTGTCCCGATCTTGCCCAACCCACAAAAACTACAGAGACGGATCGCGCGATCCGTCTTTTTTTATTCCTCTTTTTTACCCCTCCTGCCTGCCCCGTAGTGAACGCAGAGCGTTCTACTACTGGGGTCTCCTCCCCCTAATTTAGGGGGAGGATTTATAGAAGTCCCCCTCCCCCTTAATACAGTAGTGAGGGGCGAGTAGTTAGTTCGGAGGAATTCCTCAATACTAAATACTCATTACTCAATACTTTTTTAGGGAGGTTGGGTGGGGGTTAATTCAACATTTATTCGACCTTCGCCACAATGACTTGAATTTGTATTATTCTAAATTCCAACTTCCAAATTCTTTACTCAAGCCCTAACGGGTTTGAGTGAACGGTGAGCCAACTGAAGGCGCGGGCAATAAATCCGGAATCGGTAAAGGCGCGCTGATAGTTGGCACAGTCGTGCCGTCTTTTTTTGTGCCAACTAAACACACTTCTTGCCATGGCCGATACTTGCTGGCAAAAACTGTTTCTTTTTTCTCACCATTGGCCCGTGTAATTGTTTGGGTAAAACTTGTACTCGCGCCGCTATGCGGTTTTTCCGTACACTTGGTTTCACCTTCTGACATTTCGGCATCTTCAATAATTAATTTTTCCGGCGGCGGCACAATATTATAAACCGCGGGCTTGGGATTTACGACCTTGCGACCATCGCTTGTGCCCCATAAATAATATAGGACCTTTGTTCCCACGATTTCTGTTTGAAACATTAAATAACTTTTGAAATCATTTTTAAATTTAAAATCCAAAGTTGGGTCATAAATAGTCGCGTCCGTCCCGGCCGGTTCATAATACGGCACGCGATAAGCGTGATTATATCTTTCTATAATCGGCACGCCGGCTGACAGCGCCACGCGAAAAGCCGTCGTGGAAACTTGGCACAAACCACCCCCTAGTTCGGGCACAGTTTTACCTTGCTTAATCACCAATTCTGGTAAATACCCTTTGGCTGAAGAAATAGCGCCCAGCGCTTTTAGAATAGAAAAAGTTTCACCCGGCGCGATTAAAACACCATTTAAGCTCCTGACCCCAACTTTAATATTGTTGATGCGGTTTTTCGGACTGCCACGAAAATCCGACTCGCCCGTCGCCACGATTTCTTTCAGCCCCAATTCTGCCGGACTAAAATCCAAATCGTCTTGCGACAAATCCACCGTCGTCGCCATTATTTTTTTTATCCGCGTTTCGCTTTTAAGAGCTTCGTTTATAGAAACAAAAGTCGTCGCTATATCCAAACCTTGCCCGCGCTTAATTTTAGAAACAAAAACCAGTTTTTCATTTTCAACCAAAAAAGTGGCTTGGTTGGTTAAAGAAAAATATTGCTGTAATCTCATAGCTTCCGCTTGATTTTTTTCTGCCGCCACCTGCCAATAAATTTCGCCCTCGGCACTTTTGGCCAAAGTTAAAAAATGAAGCAAGTCTTCGGCGGCAAAATAATAAGTTCGCCCGGCGCTATCGGCAATAACGAGCGGCAATTTTTTTACAACTTTTTCTAATGTTGGTTTTAATTTTTCCAAATCGGCAGTTTTCAGAGTCGGCTCGGCATAAATAGTTTTAACCTCAATAGACTTAATTTCTCCTCGTGTTATTTGTTGGCGTAACTTTTTTAAAGCTTCTTCTAAATCAAAAATTTTTCCAGTTTTTTCCTCAATCACTTCCAATTTATTTTTTTCCCAAACAAAATGAGCATCTTCGGCCTGATCTAAAAATTCCGTACTCGCGACTTTAATAGAATTTTCTAAAGCGACAAAATCGGCTGTAAGCTCAATGGGTTGGTCGGCTTGCCCCAACAAAGCTTGCCAGATTTCTAAACCACGCGAGAACCAACTACCAGTCCGACCCCAGCGATAAGCGAGTGTGGCGGAAGATTCAGTATTTAAAAAATAATACGGCTGGCTGTTGCTAATATCGGCCGCTTCGCCTAAACCATAAGCTGATAAACGCAACTCTTGTCCATTACTAGAATCCGCCGCCTGTCCAAATCTAAGAATGTAGATATTTTTTTTAATGGTCTCATTGTAATTTTCTAAAAGCTCGCGCGCTTGAGCTTCTTTCAAGCCACCCAGAGACAATCCACCCAAAGCAACATTGGGAAAAATTCTATCCTGGTAAGCATAAGCCAAGCCCAAGCCCAAGCCAAAAACAATCACCACCAAAACCGCGAGTGTTAAAATTAAAGCCGAAGCCGTTTGACCTAGTTTATACCACTGATTTTTAATTTTTTGCCACCAAATTTTTTTATCCATAAATCAATATTGGCATTATAACGCCAAACTCTTTTTTCATCAAAAAATCCAACCCTTGACAAAAGTCTGAATTTATGATTTAATACTTGTAAAGCAACTTCACAATTCAAATCTAAAGGAGGTTTATTTGAAAAAAATCTTATTGATTTGTGGCTTCATAATCGTCACAGCCTCACTTAACGTTAGCGCTTGGGCTCAAACCTTTGAGCTAAAGCAGAACTACCCCAATCCTGTAGTTTTAGGCACAACAACCACGGTTGAATTCAGTTTGGATTCAACACGAAGTGTGTCCTTAACAATTCATGATATTTTGGGGCTGACATCAAAAACTGTCATCAAAGATAGTCTGATGAGTTCTGGTCGGCATCGAATTGTTATTAACACTGGCATTAAAATCCCCGGCCAATATGTTTATAGACTGTCGGCTGGGCGAAATATTTTGACCAAAAGAATGGTCGTTACAAAATGATTCCGAGTGGGCACCCAGTGCTCACTTTTTTATATAAAGAATTTATATACCAAGTTCCAAAAATTCCTCATAATTCCTTTATGTGCCAACCAACGGGACAATACTTTGTGCCATATTCTTGATCAATCTTTTTTAAATATGATTTAACTGAATTATTAAACCAACTTAAAAATTCCGCCCTAAGTCTCTGAAAATCATCCATTTTTTTCCTTTCATGAATGTCATAACTCTTGTGGTACGCGGCAATAATTTGGCCATATCTTTGACCTAATTCTTCAATGATTGGCAATCCAGAAGATTTTAATATTTTATTTATTCCAATAAGGCCATCCTTATACGGTAAAAAATTAGTCGTATCTGAACCAGTAATCATCCAACTATTAACATGTACATCGTGTCTAAGGGCGGCCAATTCAGCCAATGCGCTATGTTGTTCTTTTGTTAATGATTCCACTTCTGCATTCTTCTCCATTTTACGTTTAACAGCTTCCTCCCTTCCTTTAAACATTTCGTGCCTTGGGTTCGTCATAATTTTATATAAAAAATTAAAAAACTTTTTTCTTGAGAATATTAAAGATTCCTTGGTAGCCCCACCGGGAGTACCAACCCAATATTGCTTCCGCAATATTCCAAAACCCCTCGGTTTTGGTTTTTCCGCCACGGGAAAACAAATGTTTTCCCGACCCCTTTCCGGGTTCGATTCCTGAACAGAAAAAACTCGAACAAAAATTCCAGTTTTTTTCTTGGTAGCCCCACCGGGAGTCGAACCCGACTTTCCAGGATGAAAACCTGACGTCCTAACCGATAGACGATGGGGCCATGCGAGACGCAACCTACAACCGCCAACTCACAACTTACGATAAAATACTTATGTGTGTTGGTTGTCGTCTGTTGGTAGTTGGTTGTCGGCCGCGAAGCGGCCATTGCCCGAGGCCGGACTCGAACCGGCACGACTTGTTAGTCACAGCATTTTAAGTGCTGCGCGTCTACCAATTCCGCCACACGGGCATAAAATTATCTCTTTCTATTCATTCCCCTATGAGTTGGTTTTAAACTATGACAATTTGGACAAAGCACTCTTAAATTTAATAACCGATTATCCCTAGAGTTACCATTAACATGATCTAATTCTAAGGGCAAGCGCCCACCTTGAGCTTTTTTTGCCCAACCACATTCTTCACACTGTTGTTTTTTTAAACCAGCCAGAAAAAGTCTTCTTTTTAATTTATAACTTTGGTACTGGCTATTTTTAACCAATATAACATCTAATGACAATGATGGTTTTCCTAAACCAATTAACCCCTTATTCCACGCCCTACCCGTAAAATGACTTATATTAATTTTATACTCTTTAATAAATTTATTTATTTGTGAATAGTTTCCGCCCGCCTCTCTTAATTTAAGACATTTTAAAACTTGTCTCACACTGGTTGATTTTTCAACCGCTTTAATTAAATCTTCTTTATCCCAACTTTTTAATCTCATAATATGTATTATATATTATGGAATACGCGCTATCAAGTTATAAAAGAGCGTCTACCAGTTCCGCCACTTCGGCAGAGGCGCGGGTGGGTAAGTCTACCAACTTGCCCCGTAGAGTAAATTGCGAAGCAATTTTCTTCTACTGGGGTTCCGCCACACGGGCTTACCTTCACAAACTACCGCAATTTTTATTTTTTCTCAAATGCCCGGGGAAAACTCACCCCAGTAATAGATCGCGCTCAGCCACGGATCACTACGGGGTAAAAACTTCCACACACCACTGACTTACCTATGCCTTGGGAGAGACTCGAACTCTCACAGGTTTCCCTACTAGGTCCTAAACCTAGCGCGTCTACCAATTCCGCCACCAAGGCACTCGCTAATTAGTCTGCCAACTTGCCCCGTAGAGTAAATTGCGAAGCAATTTTCTTCTACTGGGGTTCCGCCACCCGGGCGCGCCCTAAAAATAATCTTGAATATTATTTTTCAATTTTTAAACTTTATAAATTTGGAGCGGGTAACGGGAATTGAACCCGTATCTCGACCTTGGCAAGGTCGCATAATAGCCACTATACGATACCCGCGCGACAACTTTGCTATAGTAATAAATTTCTTAAACGCAGTCAATTTTTATTTTTTAAAAATTAATTTTGAAGAGGCATTAACAAGTAAAAGTTTTCTTTATTCTCTCCACCAAAAATCATTAGCGGTTGAACCGAGCCACTGGCTTTTAAAGTTAAAACTTCTTCTGGGATATGGGCCACACCCTCACTTAAATATCTAACATTGAGAGCGATTAATAACTCTTCACCCTCACCCTGACAGGCCACCGTGGCTTTATGAGAACTTTGTTGATAATGCGATTCTAAATTAACTGTACCGGCTTGGGGATTTATTTTGAGTTTTGTTTCTTGAATGGGGCCAGTGGCTATAGCGAGGGCGCCTTGGACCGCTTGTAAAAAATCGGCTTTAATTAAAGTAATATTTAAATTAAATTTAGTTGGAATAATATTTTTATAAGCTGGAAAAGACCCTTCCAACAAACGGCTGATTATTCGACCATAACTCCATTCTAAAACAATCTGGTGTTCTGTTAAATAAATTTTCACCATTTCTTCTTCCAAATTTAAACCTAATATTTCCTGACACAAACGCCAGGGTAAAAGTTGTGTTGATTTTTGATCACCAGAAAAAGTTGTAATCGCTTGAGCTAAACGAAAACTATCAGAAGCGGCTAAAATAATTTGATTGTTATATAGATCACAATAAATTCCAGAAAGTTCCGGCCGCGCGTTGTTGCGATTAACACAAAATAATATTTTTTCCAAAGAATTTTTAAGGTTATTTAAATTAACTTCAAATTTTTGACCTTGATTTTCTGGTAAAGAAGGAAAATCATCTGAAACCATTAAAGCCAAATCTAATTCCTGTTCAGATGAGGTCGCGGTTATTTTTTGATCGGTTAAAGTTAATATTATATTTTCACCACTAAAATATTTTAGTGATTCTGTTAAAACTTTTACATCCACCACGCCAGATATTTCTATATAATCATCAATCTGGCCAGATATGATAATTTCCGCTCCCAACTCTAGGTTTGTCGCGATTAATTTCAAACCCATTTGATTACTTTTAAAACAAACACCCTGTAAAGTGGTGAGGTGGGACTGTTTGGCTACAAATTTTTGTATTAAGTTAAGTCCATCCAATAGTTCTTTCTTTATAAATTTTATTTTCATATTAAGAGTAGTATAAGGCGCGGTGTATAAGTGGAAAAAAATAAAATCGTTTTAAATTATCTAGGTCAAAGTGAAATTTTAATGTGGATAAGGTGTTGGCTGTGAATCTTAATAAGTTGGGTAGAAATAGTCAAATTTTTATTTTCTATGTTAAAAATTGTCCAACCCACAAAACTTCCAGAGGTAACTCACGAGATGCTCACACTTTGTTGATATAGTTTTTGTTTAATACTATTTATATCTTGTTTTATTTTTTCATCACGGCTAATTTCCGACTGAACTTTGTTGCACGCGTGCATCGCGGTAGTGTGATCTCTCCCGCCCAAAGCCAAACCAATACTAGGGTAAGAGTATTTTATGGTTTCTCTTAATAAATACATAGCGATTTGCCTCGGCATCACCAACTCTTTTTTACGGCTCTGGCCAAGGATGTCATTTAAAGAAATATCAAAATGTTCTGAAACAATTGCTAAAACCCTTTTTGGCGTCACCCCCGTGGCTTGTTGTTGTGGATACATACTATGGAGAAGATTTTTAGCTGATTCTAAAGTTGGGTTAGTGCCGCGAATTTCATGATAGGCCATCAAGCGATTTAAAAATCCCTCTAATTCGCGAATATTTTCCGAAATAGCTTCGGCAATAAAATGGAGAATATTTTGCTCTATCGCGTAAGATCTTTCTTGGCACTTCATTTGCATAATAGCCAGGCGGGTTTCTAAATCTGGTGACGAAATGTCCGCGATCATACCCCACTCCATTCGTGAAACTAAGCGGTTTTCTAAACCAGGAATAGATTTTGGTGGTTTGTCGGAGGTTAAAATTAATTGGCGGTTATTTTGGTGTAGGTCGTTGAAGGTGTGAAAGAATTCTTCCATAGTGCCTTCTTTGTTGGCAATAAATTGCACATCATCTACCAATAAAGCGTCAATGTTTCGATAATGTTGTTTAAATTGCTCCATAGTATTGCGGGTAATAGAGCGTATAAAATCATTGGTAAATTTTTCAGAAGTGACATAAACCACTCTGGCTTTAGGATTTTTAACCAGCAGAGCGTGACCAATAGCATGCATTAAATGTGTTTTACCTAAACCAACCCCACCATAAAGGAAAAGTGGATTGTACCTTTCGCCTGGGGTTTGAGTGACTGCCATGGCGGCGGCGTGGGCCAACTCGTTGTTTTTTCCGCGCACAAAGTTTTCAAAAGTATAGTGAGCATTTAGGTCGGTGTTGCTTTGACTATCTTTAATTTGCTGACTCGCTTGTTTTTGAGCGATAAAATGTTCCACTGAAATATTAGGAATAATTTGAGTTTTGGCGGCAGTCGCGCCCACGACGCGATATTCAATTTTTTGAATGTAGCCCTTGGTTAATTTTTGGGCGGTTTTTAAAATCTGCTCGTGAAATTTTTTCTCCACCCATTCTTTGGTAAAAATATTAGGCGCGCCCACAATCAGGGTTGTGTCGAGAGCTTCAATAAGATGAGTGCACTTGAGCCAAGTCGCAAAATTAGCGCGAGTCACCGTTAATTCCAATTCGGTTAATATGGTTTTCCAAATGTTTTGTGTGTCTGTCATAGGACGAGTATTGACCTAAGAGACTTATCTGAAAAATATAGCACACAAATCAAATTAGCAAGAACTCTGAAAGCCCCCTTATTTTATCAAAAAGTGCAAAGTTTGTTGATAGCCTGTTAATATTGTTATTAGGACAAAATTTTTAAACGAGAGCTAGACAAATTGCTTTAAAAAAACTACACTAACAAAGGTCATTTTTATAACTTAGAATTTGCCTACTCCGCCGAAGTGGCTTCGGCTACGAAGGCCGGAAAAACTTAAAACTCCTAACTTTCAAGCTATGCCCCGTATATCATCAGCCAGGTTTCTGACATTCTTTATAGCCCAAACAGAAACTGCTGTTTTATCCAAATTTATGTTAAACTCTAACTTCTTATTCCAACGCAGGTCAGAAACGAACGAAGTCTCTGCCCCAGTAGTAGTCCCGCCAAGGCGGACACTACGGGGTTTAATTTCTGGCTGATGTATTACAGGGTATGCCCCAAAGAACTTACCAACCATCCAAAAGGCGTCGAGCCAATCGACATGGTTTTCGTAAACGGATGACCACCACGGCTGGCCGTAATGTTATAAAAAGGCGCCGCCTGAAGGGCCGCCAGCGCTTAACGGTGGCCAAATAAAAAGTGTGTTGAAAAAATCTTTGCGTTTGGTTTCAGAGCGCGAGATAGCGCGCGTCGCTAAAGTCGGTTGGCGCAAAACACTGGGTTCGGTCAAGGTATTTTTTTTATCAGAAAAAGTTTTAAAAATGACCGTAGTGGTACCGTCTCAAGTTTCAAAAAAAGCCACCCGGCGAAATCGCATCAAACGTTTAGCCCGAGAAACTTTTCGTTTAAGTTTAACCAAACTCCCCGTCGGTTATTGGTTGATTAAACCACAGTCAGGATCTTTTGATTTAACTTATGAAAATTGGCAGTCATTTTGGCAAGAAATTATTAAACTGGTGCCAAAAAATAATTTTGATACCCGCCCTCCTGCTCATAAAGGTCTGGCAAAAAACTCTTTCACCAGACCATAGTTTATTAAAGTATTTTTATCCTTATGGCGGTTGTCGTTTTTATCCCACTTGTTCAGAATATTCCAAAGCTTGCCTTAATGAATGGGGTTTTAAAGGCGTGTGGCTGTCAGTTAAAAGAGTTGCCCGTTGTCACCCTTGGTCAGCAGGCGGTTTAGATTTACCTCCAGTTAATAATTTAAAATTTAAAATTTAAAATTTATTATCCCCTTTCTTCATTATCTCGCTTCTCGCATCTCTAAACTCGTTTCTGTACTAATATGAATATCTTCACCACCATTTTTACCCAACCCCTGTTTAATTTATTGATCGTTTTGTACGCGCCCTTTAATGATTTGGGCGTGGCTATTATTTTATTAACTTTAATTGTCCGTTTAATTTTTTGGCCCTTGTCGCATAAAGCGAGCTTGTCGCAAAAAGCGCTTGCTCATATTCAACCCAAAATTAATGAATTAAGAGAAAAATATAAAGGTCAAAATGAAAAGTTAGCCGCCGAACTTAAAAAACTTTATAAAAATGAGGGGGTGAATCCGGCTAGCTCGTGCTTGCCGATTTTAGTACAACTGCCTTTTTTGTTTGCCATTTATATAGTTTTTGCCGATGGTTTGGGCAGTAAAAATCTGGAGCTACTTTATAGTTTTGTGCCCAAGGTGGAACATTTAAATACATTGGCTTTTGGTTTTTTACCCCTTGATGAAAAAAGTTTGGTTTTAGCTGGAGTCGCGGCTGTTTTACAATTAGCGCAATCTTTAATGATGCAGAATAAAAATAAAACTGGTCCGGCCGACCCGCAAGCCGCCATGCAAAAGAGCATGACTTATATGTTCCCAGCTTTAACTTTTTTTATTGGGATGTCTTTACCGGCAGGATTAGCTTTGTATTGGGCGATGACGACTTTAATTTCTGTGGTTCAGCAGTTCTTTGTTAATAAAAAATTTAAATTAAGGTCGGTATAAACTAATTTTTTTCTGTCATTCCCGTGAAAACGGGAATCCACCATTTATAAGCGTTAACTCATAACTCATAACTCATAATTCAGAATTCATAATTTATTTTTAAGCCCCTGTAGTTTAATGGATAGAACGAGAGACTCCTAAGCTCTAGGTCCAGGTTCAATTCCTGGTGGGGGCACCACGCTTAGCGTTGTGTGTCTTTAAAAACTTTTCAAAATGTTTCGTTTGCTGTAAGTTGGTATTTGTTCTTTTATTTTTGGGCTGTTAGCTCAGTTGGTAGAGCGCCGCATTCGCATTGCGGAGGTCAGCGGTTCGAATCCGCTACAGTCCACCACGCTAAGCGTGGTGACGGATTCGAACCACAGTAGTAGAATGCTTTGCATTCACTACGTGGCAGGCAGACAAGAGCGATCCGTCAGCTGACGGAGAGCGTAAGACAAAAGCGATAAGCTTTTGGCTCTGCCTCTGGCAACGAAGTCGTCTAGTCGAGACGACAAGGCGGAAATCCGCTACAGTCCAAAATTGTTATTAATCCACGATTTATCGGGATCGGGACATTTTTAGGAGGTCGGGAGTTCGACCTGTCCGCCACAGCTTTTTTGTCCGTCATAGCTTTAGCGAAGATGGAAGCGAAGGAGGATTCTCCCTAGGTCCACCAAATTTGATTTGGTGGTGTTTGTTGGAAGCTTCATTTTAAATTTTTTATTACATTCCACCATTCGGGGTGGCCGTTTTGTTTCATAAAATACCACCACTCGGCGCCCCACAAATAAACTTCTTTAAAGCCAGTGCGACGCGCGTAATCTAAATTTTCTTGAAGTAAGTCTGGACTTAGCGCTCGCTTGGCTTCGGCCAAAGTTAAATCTTTTAGCAATTTATTTTCTGACCAAGGTTCGGCTTGAAGTTCTGAAATAATGGTTTTGGCAATGGAGCCGGTTAAAAGCCGCGCCTTTAACCTATAAAATCCCGGTGGCAAAAAGAAATATTTCAAAAATGTTCGGCCATCTAAAATAGTCACTTTGCGATAAACTGTCGTGCCAAAAATATCGGCCAAACGCGCGGCCCGATGCCACTTACCCAATTCGCCACTGTCGGTTAACATAATTTCTCGGTCGTCCAATTTTTTGACTAAAGCAATTTCTGTTTTTAAAAAGTTTTCATCTAGCGGCGGGCATTCGCCAAAAAAAGATAAAAAAGGCTCATTTTCTATTTGCCACCTTTCAATTTCTGGCACACCCTGATAGCGGGTGATGATTTTTTCTAACATTTGTAATATTTTTTGCTCGCGCGTTTTCTGGTCTAAAGTAGCCGCCCACTCTGGAAAATGACATTCGGGCCAGCGGGGCAAGCGATAACCAATAGCCAAGGTTATTTTTTTATTATATTTTTGGGCCAAAGCGATTTGTTCATCAATAGTTTTCCAGTCATAAAAATCTGCTTTTGGTTCTAATTCCGGCCACAAAACGGAGAGTCGTATTTTCGTTACCGCCGGCAATTCCTGCAAAATTGCCTCGTATGTTTTTTGCCATGATAGTCCCAAAGATTCGGCCTGGGCTTTGGAAAATGACAAGCCCCACTCGGGTGAAAAATTTTTAGGCGCTCGGTCTAGCCACACGCCCAAAAGAAAAATTAGGATAGTCGCGATAATAGCCCAATCAAAATGCACAAAATGGCGAGAAACTTTTTTTTGGCTATAAATTTCTCGGCTCAAGCGACGACGAACAGTTTTTTGCTGGCGACGACGAAATTTTTCGGTTAAGCGTTGATGACGATCATCCATAAACCCACGCCTAAAATAACCAAACCCACAATTTTTTGTACGATCGAAGCGACATCAGTATGTTCTTGCCATCTTTTTGGAAAAAGTCGACTTAAAAAAAGACTGCCAATAAATAAAATACCGTATTGTACGCCTTGTAAAGAATTAACCAAACTGGCCGAACCCAAAGAAACTGAAAAACTCACTAAAATAAAACTAGCCGCGCCTAAAATTTGTCCTAAAAAGAAAATCGGCATAAAGCGACGCCGTTCACTGCGGGGCAAATGTTTTTTGACAGGGTGAATTTTCTGCCAGAGCCAGGCGCGAATTGGCGGCGAGAATAAAAAGAAAGCTGCGCCTAACGCCGCGAACATACGGCTCCATAAAAAGCCCGACAAAAATGGCACGGTATTGAAAAGTAATTTTAAAAAAAGCATCGACAGGCCAAAAGAGATGGCCGCGAACAAGAGATAAGAAAATTTACAGCGAATGCAAAAACCAATCGTGCGCGCGTCAAAAGCAAAAGCGGCGCTCGCAATAATTAAAATAATAATGCCTGGCACCAAACTTTCGGAAATTTGTTCGACCGAAAATAAATACGCCAAGGAAGTGACAAAAATCGGGCTAAGCGCGCCAATAACGGGCGAAACCCGTAAGGGCGAAGCGCCGTTTAAGGCGGTGAACATAGTCCACAGGCCCAAGACAAAAGCCAAGCCCGCCCAAGCCGCCAGCAAGGTTTCTCTGACCGAGAGCGAGGTTAGCCACCACGGAGCGCCGATTAGAATTAAGCCACCCAGTCCGCAAATCATTAAAACATAAGCGCCAGCTGGAATCGGGTCGTCTTTGTCGGACAATAGCCATTTGTCTATTAACATCGCGAGCGCGTTCAAACCGTAAGCCCCGCTAGCCAAAAGTATTATGCCTAATGTTGTCATAATAATTAGAATTTAGTCCGTCAGCTGACGGATAGAATATGAAATAGTATAAAGTTTACTCATTCATTATTCCCGTGTATGAGGGAAACCATCCATATGTTCAGTATATCGTAGTGGCATCTTTTTTAGGAGTGGATGATAAAAGGAGGATGAAATATAAATTTTGTATTAAAACTCAGAATTCAAAACTCAGAATTCAGAACTCGCTTTGATAATTTTTTTATACACCCAAGCGCTGGGGCGAGGCGTTCGTTTTTGAGTATTGTAGTCAACTTCCACTAAACCAAATCTAGAGCCATAACCTTCTTCCCATTCAAAATTATCCAATAGTGACCAATGTAAATAACCGCGAACATCATAGCCATCGCGCATAGCCCGTTTCATTTGTTCAATATGGTGAATAATAAAAGCTTCTCGACGGGTATCGGCCGCGTCAGCCAAGCCATTCTCTGTAATAATTATTGGTTTATTAAATTTAGCGCAAAGTTTTATTGCCTGATATATACCTTTGGGATAAATATCCCAGCCGCGGTCGTTTTTTGGTAGATTTGTTTTAATGTGTTGGGGTATAAATTTACCCACAGACAGCCAGCCAATGTTGAAACGAAAATAATAATTTAAGGCGAACCAGTCTAAATTATTTTTAATTTTATTAATAAACCAATCATTAGCAAAATATGACGCGACCGTGCAGGCCAACCTTTCTGACCAGCCATTATTAAGTGGGTCAAAATATATAATGCTATATGCTAAGCCAACGCTGTTATCAGCGGAAAAACCTTTTAAAATATGATACGCTTTTTTGTGCGCGTTGGCGAAATGGTTGGCGGCGAGCGGTAATTCCCATAGCGGGCTGGAATTTGGAAAAACACTGTTAAAATATTTTTGTGCTAAATAGATGCTCGGCTCGTTTAATGTTATCCAGTGGCCGACAAAATTCATTTCTTTAACCACTTTTTTTACATACTCGCCAAACCAGCCCACGATTTTGGGATTGTTCCACCCGCCTTTTTCAGCCACCCATTGTGGTAATGTAAAATGCCACAGTGTGGGAAATGGTTCTAGCCCATTTTCTTTGAGCGAGGCAAAAACTTGGCGGTAATGTTCAATGGCATTTTCGTCCCAGTGGCCTTGGTGAGGTTCGATTTTGGTCCATTCAATGGAAAAACGATGCGCGTTATGACCAAGCTCTTTAGCCAACGCGAAATCTTCGCGGAAGCGATGCCAATGATCACAAGCCGCGCCGGAAACATCGCCATTTTTAATATGCCCAGTTTGTTCAAATTGCCACCAGTCGGAATTTATATTATTGCCTTCTACCTGATGTGCGCTTGTGCCCGCGCCCCAGTAAAATTTATGCGGGAATTTGGAATTTGGAATTTGGAATTTGGAATCCATACGTATGTCTAATACCTAGAACCTAGAACTTAACAAACTAGCACCAAGAAGGACACTATTTTCGCCACCGCGAGAGAGGGCCAAATGTTTGGGTAAAGCAAAAGCGGGTAATTCTTCTGCCCAGATTTCTTCTAGGCCACTTTTAAAATATTTAAAACCAGCCCAAGAAACGCCACCGCCAAAAATTAAGTATTCAGGATTAGTCAAAAGCAAACCATAAGAAAGTGCCCAACCGAGTTTTTTACCATAGCTATGCCAAAAATTTATAATTTCTTTATCTTTGGCTTCAACTTTTTCTTTTAAATCTTTCAAATCTAGGCCAGTTTTTTCTTGAATGTATTTGGCGCTAATAAAATCTTCAATTTTTTCACCTTTTTCCATAAAATAACCAATTTCACCGGCGCTACCGTTTGATCCAGACCAAAGTTTTCCGTCAATAATTAAGCCAGTGCCAATGCCTGTGCCTATAAAAACCGCCCACAAAGATTTTGGTTTTTGAAATAAATGCCATTCATATAAAGCGGCCGCTTGGACGTCGTTGATAATACGCGCGGAATGACCAAAAGCCAAGGTCGCCAAGTTTTTTAAAGGCGCGCCAACCAAATGCGGTAAATTTGGCGCGGCGATTAAAGTGTTATTTGAAATTGTACCAGCCACACCCACCCCAACAGCTTTAATTTTATCAAAATTTTTTAATTTTTCCGCTTCTTTTTTTAAAATTTGAAAAAATGGCCCACCTGAAAGCTGGGGAGTCGGTATTTCAATCACTTCTAAAACATTTTCATATTGAACAATGCCCAGCCGTGTTTTGGTGCCGCCAATATCGATACCGAGAGTATACATAGAAAAGAGATGTGAGAAGCGAGAATAGAGAAGCGAGAATAGAGAAGCGAGAAAGCGCTATTTGTGAATGAGCGAGTACAACATTTTGGAAAGCTCCTCAAGCGCCAGATATAGTTCGTTTCTTTTTTCAAAGGTTATTATTTTTTCATCATAAATAAGATCTATTAATGAAACACACTCAAAAACCGACCCGCGAGAAATTGAATAATAATTAACTCGACTTGGAGAAGTGTTTTTCCAGTTCCTTCCGCGATGTTTATAACAATACTGACCGAGGCTCTAATAATCTGGTCTTTAATATAAGAGTGAATTTTTCTATCGTTCAAAACAAGACGGTAAATTTTTTGTTGTACATTTTTTGCTTTTTTATAGACTATTAAATTTTCAAATTCAAACATAAAAAATTTTAATTGTATTTTCTCGCATCTCGAATCTCGTTTCTCGCATCTTTAATCAACTATTTTTACTGAAATCGTACGACTGCGTTGAATTTTTGGTAGCTTAATCGTCAGTACGCCGTTGTTGGTAATTTGGGCGACCGCTTCTTCACCTTTGACCTCCACCGGCAAAACTATGGAACGAGAAAAATTGCCCCAATAACATTCTTTGACCAAATAATCATTGTCGGGAATTTCTACACCTGGATTTCGTTTACCACGAATGGTTAAAACATCCCCCTGCATACCGACTTCCAAGTCCGCGTTTTTCACGCCGGCAATGGTTGACATCACGATTAAATGCGTCGGTGTTTGATAAACATCAACCGAAAGTTGGCCTTCTTCCAAATTTTCGCCCAAGTTGCCTTCAGTAGAATCATTTAAATCCTCATCAGTATTATTAAAAATAGTGGGAGCGTTTTCCGCCATTTCTTCCAGCGGTTCAGACATGACAGCGCGACGTAAAAATCCAAAAGCCATAAATATTTATAAAAGTTAAGTGTATTTATTATAGATAATATAGGTACAATAAGCCAGTAGAGATAATTTAGATAAAATATAATATCAATTTGACAAAATAATAGAAAGTATGCTAAAATAAAAATTCTCCTTCCTTTCATTTTGTTTCCTTTTCTTTTATAAATATGAATAAAAATTCATCACAGTTAGATTTGCTTATGGGCATATGGAAATTTCGAGAAAATGTTCCTCAAGCAGAACTTGTTAAAGTGGCTGAAAAATGGGCTGAAGATGCGAGGTATATACAGTTGTATATTCGTCGTGTTTCTAAAGATCAGTTTGGTATTGGTTTCACTTATCAATTAGAAGATCAAGATATAAAAGCTGGTCACGAAGAGTATTTTGAAAATTTTTCTGACCAGTTAAAAAGACAGTTTGGTAATGATTTAGTAGGTTGGGATATAGCCAACGTTAGTCAGGTAATTAAGTAAGTTATTTTGGAAGGAGAGGCCACCCCGATTTTTATCGGGGTGGCTTGGTATATAAATTATTTAGCAAATAGATTCTGGCCGGAGTTTATTCGTCTTTGGCGGGCGAGGAATGTCCCTCCTACGCTTCCATCTTCGCTAAAGCTCCGAAGGACAAGAAAGCTTCGGAAGGCAGGCGATATTCCTAATAAGCTAAAAAGTTTACCCCGTAGTGAGCTCTGCTCTACTACTGGGGCTACAACCTAAGAAGCTAAAAAGCTAATTATCAAATTCCGTGGGGGGATTGAATTCGGCGGGAGCGGTTTTTTGCCATTCTTTAATGCCATCTTCCCACGGGTTATACATCGGGTCGTCGGCGGGATTTTCTGGCGCTGGCCCCCTAGGGTCGCCTCGTTTAACATAATGCAAAATAGAATGCAAATAAATAAATTTTTTCTCTGCCCGAAGTTCCACGGGCGTAGTTTCGGTCGCGATTTTACCGTTTAATTTATTTATGGTCACCATTTTTTCCTCGCCGATGGCGCCACCGACCATTAATTTTTCAATAACTTCTCTAGGATAATCACCCCAACCTTCATTTTTATAAATCACCAGCGCTTTAGACATATAGTCTTTAAAAATTGGCAAAGAAATTTGCGAACCATCGGCGCCTTTGCTCATTTCCTGGCCAGAGCTATTACCGCTCCAGACGACTGTCACAATTTGTGGAGTAAAACCCACCGCCCAAGCGTCTTTGAAATTATTGGTGGTGCCGGTTTTAATGGCCACGGTATGACCGGGGATATTAAAAGCCGCAAGCGGTCCGAAAATAAAAGTGCGCGCGGCTTGGTCGGTTAAAATACTCGCGATTTTTTGCGTGGTTTCTTCGCTAAAAACGCGATTTTTTTGAGGCTCTTTAAATTCTTCCAAAACTGTGCCGTCGAGCTTGGTCACTTTTAAAATGCTGATCGCTTTTTTGGTGTAGCCATGATCGGCTAAAGCCGTAAAAGCTTGCGCGTGCTCTAAGGGCGTCACTTCGCCTCCGCCTAAAGTTAAAGACAAGCCAAAGCGAGAACGGTCTGACAGCGTGGTATAACCTAAGTCAGCGGCTTTTTGAAGAACATTGTCTAGGCCCGCTAAATACAAGGTTTCTACTGCCGGAATATTGAGCGAGCCAGCCAAAGCTTGGCGCATAGAGATTGGACCATAATTTTTGCCGTTGTAGTTGACTGGTTTAAAATCGCCGACCACCGATGGGAAAATAGTGGGTGCGTCGATTAAAATAGTTTCAGGCAAATAGCCCTGTTCAAAAGCCGTCGCGTAAACAATGGGCTTAAAAGAAGAACCGGGTTGTCGCGGGCGCAAAATGACATTAACTTGACCGTCAATATCTTTGTTATAAAAATCGGCCGAACCAATTAGCGCTAAAACTTCGCCAGTTTTGGCATCTAAACTTACCAAGGCCGAATTGGCAGCTTTATATTTTTTGGCATTGCTGTCATTATATTTGGCGACGGCTTCGTCGGCGAATTTTTGTTTAGCGACATCCAAAGTCGTAATCACCTGCAGGCCTTCTTGTTCAACCACTTGTTCGCCATATTTTTCTTCCAGTTGTTGTTTGACCCATAACACAAAATGTGGCGCGAGCGGGGTAATTTTTTGCGGCGCGAATTCGATTTTTTCCGCCAACGCTTTTTGCAAATCGCTTTCACTAATCCAATTTTGTTCGCGCATTGTTTGGAGCACAGATTTTTGTCGGTTAAAAAGCGCTGCTACATTTTTGCCGTAAGGCGAATAAAAACTGGGCGCCTGCGGGAGCGCGGCCATAATGGCAGCTTGCGCCAACGATAAATCTTTGACGGCTTTGTTGAAATAAGATTGACTGCCGGCTTCGACCCCATACGAAACCGAGCCGTAAGGGATGTCGTTTAAATATCTTTCTAAAATTTCTTGCTTGGATAAAGTTTGTTCAAGTTGATACGCCAAATAAAGTTCGCGCGCCTTGCGGCTAATATTTTTTTGTGGACCAAGCGCGGCATTTTTTAAATATTGCATAGTAATGGTGGAACCGCCTTGAGAAGCGCGGCCGCGCAAAATATTTAAAAAGAGCGCGCGTAAAAAACCTTTGAGCGAAAATGCGCCATGCTGATAAAAATCTTTATCTTCGGCCGCCAAAGTGGCTTGTTGGACAAAAAGCGGAATCTCGGAAAGTTTGACGGCCTGCCTCTTAACATCGCCGTATAGGTTATACAGGGCGATTTTGCCGGTGCGGTCGTAGAGAGTGGTGCTTTGGGGCACGACTCGTTGCAGAATCTCATTTGGGCTGGGCAGATCTTTGAGCGCCCAAGTCAGCCATAAAATAAAAGCTAACAGACCCAGCAAAATTAGCGGAGAAAATTTTTTAAAATAAAACCAGAGTCGTCTGAATGTAAATTTTGGACGCGCCGGTTTCACGCCCAAAGTTTTCAAACGGGATTTCCGAAACCGTCTGGCCGATAATTTTTGATGGTTCCACATAGCTACAAAATTTATTCTAGCACAATAGTATAGTAATGAGATTAGAGCTACGAGAAGCGAGTCCGACTTTGTCTCTCGTTTCTCCTCTCTCGTTTCTAATTTATTATTTGCAACCCCACCAAGCTAAAGCAATGGCATCGGCAATGTCGTCTTGGACGACGGGTTTGTCCATCTCGCACAGCAGGGGCAACATTTTTTGGATTTGAGATTTTTTAGCGTTGCCATAACCCGTGAGCGCGCTTTTCAAAGCCGTGGGTGTGACACTTTCAATAACCGCCTTGTTTTGAGCCAAAGTTAATAAAATTACTCCTCGCGCTTGCCCGACGATAAGAGCAGTTTTAACATTGCTGGAAAAAAATAATTCTTCAATAATTATTTTTGTGGGAGAATATTTTTTTAAAATCTGCGCAAGTTGTTGGTGTAAAGACAAAAGTCTTTCGGTCATTTTTTCAGTCGCTAAAGTTTTTATCAAACCAGAGGCAATAAGCTTTGGTTTGGGCGATGTAGTTTCTAAAATCGCCCAACCTGTGCGTTCAAGTCCGGGATCAATACCCAATATATAGCTTTTAGCTTTTAGCTGGTAGCTTATAGGGTGGTTTTTAACCCCCACCAGCCCTCCCCCTTGAAAAGGGGGAGGATTAAGGAGGGGGTTTTCTTCAATAACTTCTTTTAAAGCACCTTGCCCTCCCCCTTGAAAAGGGGGAGGATTAAGGAGGGGGTGAATTTTCTTTTTCATAATTTAAAATTTACAACCTACAACCTAGTCTCATAGTTGGCTGTAACCGTGTTAACATCATCATCATTTTCTAATTCTTCAATCAAACTAGTAATTTCTGGAGTCAAAGGCACGGTTTCTTTGGGAATAAAGTGAGCGGAAAGTTCAGTCGCGATTAAATTGTAAGTTAATAAATTTTTAGCAATTTCGTGGAGTTGGGCTGGCGCGCAAAAACAAGCGTAACCATTTTCAGTTGGTTCAAAATCTTCGACGCCAGCTTCAATTAGGTTAAGTTCAATCTCTTCACTCTGTTTAGTTTTTATAAAAAAAACACCGCGTCGTTCAAATTGCCACAAGACAGAATTGGTCGAGCCCAAAGAACCACCGTGTTTTTGAAAAATATGTCGCAAATTTGAAGCCGCGCGGTTTTTATTGTCAGTGACAACTTCGACCAGCACCGCGACGCCACCCGAACCAAAACCTTCATACAGAATTTCTTCCAACGCCTCACCTTTTTCTTCCCCCGTGCCTTTTTTTATAGCCCTTTCAATATTATCTTTCGGCATATTGGCTTCGCGCGCCTTGTCTATGGCTACCCGTAAAGACGAATTCATGGCAGGATCACCGCCAGTTTTAGCGGCCACAGAAATAGCCCGAGCCAGCTTAGTAAAAATGTTTCCACGCTTGGCGTCGGTCACCTCTTTCGCTCTTTTAATAGTGGCCCACTTAGAATGACCAGACATATATAGCTTTAAGCTTATAGCTTTTAGCTTATAGAGACAAGAAAGTTAATGAATTATAAATATTTTAAATAAAAAATGTGGTTATAAACCACACACTCCTTAACTAAATAAGGCCTAAAGTAAGTATAGATCCATAAAAAATAAATAGATGTGGATAAATAATGTTTATATATAAACATAATTAGCATATTAAAATGATTCAAGCATTTACTAAGCTAATATATAAAAAGATCATTCTAACACCTTTGTCATTGCGATCCGTCAGCTGACGGAGAAGCAATCGCTACAGTCCTAGTTATTCATACTAGAGGTCGCCACGCCCTCCATACTCTAGTCGCCAATAATGACGTTTTTTCCATAAATGCTAGCAAATTTACAATTAAACAGAATAAGTTTATATATAAACTTGTTTGGTTTAATTTTATAAATGTTGATAAATTTCTCGGCCGAGAAATTTATCAACATTGGCGATAGGGGTTTAAGGGGGTAGTAGTCCGTCAGCTGACGGATCACTACCCTATTGACAAAGTTTTAAAAGTAAGCTAAAATTTTAACAAATTAACAATCTGATCATTCACATCTCAAGAAGGAGAAAAAAGATGTTTTATCAAAAATTAAGACAACAGATGCTTATAATTCTTGCCATTTTTGCGATAATTACCATTTTCGCTACAATTTTCGGTGGGTGCGGCACGCCATATTATGGCATTTATGGCGGTGGTTACGGTGGTGGTTATGGTCACGGTCGTTATTATCCGGGTGGATATAATGACTATCCACGAGGTCATCTTGAACCGGGTCGGCAGGCTTATTTTCAAGATCCATATGGCCCTATGCTGGTTTGCTTTTCAAATCAGAGTGGATATACAAAATCCCTGCTTTTGTTTAGGCCGATCCGAGGAAAGCTTGAACCAGAGCTAACCATTGGGGGGGAAGCTTATAACAGAGTTGTTTTAGCGCCTCATACTCAAAAAAAATTCTGGTTACAGCAGGGTAAGATTATCTATGAAATATATAGGTATTCGGGTCCTGAAGATTGGGATTATGTTGGAAAGCGCGAAGATTTTATTCGCATGGACTATCATCTTTCTAGCACCAGAAGGAATTATAATTATTTAATAACAATGTAGTTGGTAAAAAAACCCAACAAAAAAGCCGCTCGAAAACGAGCGGCTTTTTGAAAAATCTAGTTTTTATAAAGCGCCACTGCCAGTAACCTTTATCAAACTACTAATAACAAAGTTCACTAAAATGTAAGCCGCTAAAATAATAGCTAGACCAATAACAGCATTTTTAATAACGGCCTTACCTTTATCAGCTCTTTTATTATCGCCACCAGATGTCATCCATAAAACTCCGCCGTAAATTACTAAGACAATAGCTGCGATGCCCAAAAATCCCAAAACCCAGTTTATGACTTTTATTATAACATCTCGAATATTTGTGTCTGTTCCAACATTTTGATAGCCAATCCCCGTGGCTGTTGCATCAGCTTCATCTTGAAGTCGATCTATACCTTTTTGAGCCATAACCGTAAATGGTAGAAAGCTTAAGGTCAGGGCAGTTGCGTTTGCAATAAATTTTTTCATAAAAAGATTAAAAGATAAACAAAAAAGTTATTCTTATTATAACACTTAAATAAAAAATGTTATTCACAGGGGGAGGTTAGCAGAATAGGAAGAATATAGAATATAGAATGTAGGATGTAGCAAGCAGCATTCAAGCCAAGGTTGCTATTTGATGGATACATTACAAAAACTCCGCACGAGCGTCATTCCCGTGAAAACGGGAATCTATTAATTCAAATAGATCCCCGGGTCAAGCCCGAGGATGACGATATTGAATGGAGATTGTCCTTGTGTAAAGCAAAAACTTCGCTGTGGGCGAAGTTTTTGCAATGATTGCTATATTCTATATCCTACATTCTGCATTAATTGGTACTTCCTCCGGTGACCGAAAGCAGACTGCTGAAAACGAATTTCACTAAAATATAAGCGCACAAAACTATTACCAAACCGATTATGCCATTTTTCAAAACGGCTTGAGCATCTTTGACTTTGGCGGTGTCGCCACCAGCTGTCAGCCAGCGGAAGCCACCGTATAAAACTACGATAACCGCGACTATTCCTAAAAAGCCCAAAACGATTTCTATCACTCCGCTAATACTAGATTTTAAATCACCTTTACCTAAACCGCGAACTTCGGTATTATCTAAACCAAAAGGATCTTTTTCGCTTTGCGCTGTGGCCAACATCGGTAAAAATGTCGCGGTCGCCACGGTTAAAGATTGACTGATTTTTTTAATCATATTGCATTGGTCACCCCCTTTCATCTTGGCACGACGAGCAAAGTTGTGCTGACTTTCAGTATAGCACTTGTGGAAAAAACAACCTGTGAAGAAGTCCTTCTCCAGTTCAAATGGGTCCCCATTTTCATGGGGATGACGGACAAGATGCTTGACGACATTATACATATAATGTTAGACTAAAAAAGTAATGGTAGATGTTAATCTACCTCCATTTTTTAGGGTTTAGTTTAATGGGATTCTAAATTCCAAATTCTAAATTCCAAATTCTAATAAATATGAGTTCTCCCATTTTAGAAGCCATTCAAGCTATTTGCGATGAAAAAAATTTATCGCGCGATAAGGTTTTAGAAAGTTTAGAATTTGCGATGGCCAAAGCTTACGCCAAAGATTTTGGCGAAGAAGACCAAAATCCGGTCGTGGTTTTTGATCCCGAGTCTGGCCATATGGATGTTTATGATGATAAAGAAATTATTGAAGCTCCTTTGATTAATGAAGAAACCAATGAAGAATATTATGACGCCAAAAAACAAATGCTTTTAGAGGACGCCAAAAAAATAGATGATAAATTAGAAGTCGGTTCAGTTTTGCGACGGGAGTTGCCTCTGCCCGGGGAATTTGGCCGGATGGCGGCGCAAACTGCCAAACAAGTGATTATGCAAAAATTACGCGAAGCGGAAAAAGATATGGTCTTTACCGCCTACAAAGATCACGTGGGCGAACTTATGCCCGGTACGGTGGCGCGTATTGAAGGCCGGATGATTTTTGTGGATTTGGGACGAGGTCAAGCATTGCTACCGCCAGCTGAACAATTGTCGCGTGAAACTTATCGTATGGGTCAACGGTTAAAAGTTTATATTTTGTCGGCGGAAATGGGGCCGAAAGGGCCAGAAATTAAAGTTTCACGCACTCATCCGGAAATGGTGCGTTTGCTCTTCCGTCAGGAAGTGCCAGAAATGGCCAATGGTTTTGTAGAAATAAAAGCGGTCGCGCGCGAAGCGGGTTCGCGCACAAAAATTGCCGTGGCTTCCAATGTCGCCAATGTGGACGCGGTGGGCGCTTGCGTCGGTCAACGTGGCACTCGTGTGCAGGCTGTTATTCAAGAAATTGGCGGAGAAAAATTGGACATTATTGAATGGTCGGAAGATCCCGCGACTTTTATCGCGCAGTCTTTATCGCCGGCGAAAGTTATTTCGGTGGAATTAGACGATGTTAATCGGGTGGCGACGGTGGAAGTGAAACCCGACCAAATGTCTTTGGCGATTGGCAAAGGCGGACAAAATGTGCGACTCGCGCATAAATTAACAAATTGGAAAATAGATATAAATGGTTTAGAAGAATATGCGGCCACCGAAGAAGGTGGTGAACTTTTGGGTGAAATTCCAGTGGAAAATATCAATGAAGTTGAAGTTTTAGAAACAGAAACGGGTGCGGTTGAAACCGAAACCATGGATCGTCATGCCAGTGACTCGTCCGCCGAAGCTTTAGCGAAGGGGGAAGACGGGAATCCATTACCTGAAGTTGAGACATCAACAGAAGTGGCCGAGACAGCTGAAGAAAAAACTAGCGAATAATTTATGTCGAAATCAGTTTTAACCAAATTACCTCAAAGTTTGGTCAGGTTGGATATACAAATAGAGCTGGCTGAAAGCGAGGAGTTGTGGCAAAAAGCCGAACAGAGAATTGCTTCAACCGCCGATCTGGACGGCTTTCGGCCGGGCAAAGCGCCTTTAGAAATTGTGCGTCAAAAAATTTCTCCGAAAGTTTTTTTTGACGAGTTTTTGAATTTGGTTTTGCCCAGAACTTTTAGCCGAGCCGTGTTGGAAAATAATTTAGAAACAATTGGCGAGCCGCAAGTGGAACTTAAAACCGAAGCGATTAACAACGAGGGTTTTAGTTATAGTGCGACGGTGGCAGTCGTGCCCGAAGTGGTTTTGCCCGAAGTAGAACAATTAGAAAAAATAAAGCGTGAAGAAGTAGTGGTAAAAGATGAAGAAATTGCAGAAGCTATAAATGAATTGCGTGAATTGCGCGCGCGCGAGGTGGCGGTGTCGCGACCGGCGCAGGCCAATGACCTGGCACGCCTAGATGTTTCCATAAAAAAAGAGGGCGTGGTCGTTGAAGGTGGCGAAGTTTTAAATTATCCGTGTTTGGTTTCCAAGAAACAAATTTTAGCGGAAATAGACGAGGCGCTGGTTGGTATGAAAGACGGCGAGAAAAAAATAGTGGCGGTAAAATTTCCAGCCGATTATAAAAATAAAAATTTGGCGGGTGTTGAAGCGCAAGCAGAAGTCACATTGCGACAGGTCTTTGAGCGCCTTTTGCCCGAGGTGACAGATGAGTTTGTGCAAGGTTTGGGCGATTTTAAAGATGTGGCAGATTTAAAAACTCGCTTAAAAGAAAATATTTTTCATGAACGAGAACATCAGGTTCAACAGACTTTGGAAAATAAAGTTTTTGATTTACTTTTGGAAAAAAGTCAGGTGGGGGAGGTTCCAGAAACTTCGGTCGCGCTCGAAACCGACAGGATTGTTTCAGAAATTAAAGAAGATTTATCTCATCAGCAAGCCACTTGGGAAAATTATTTAGGGCATTTGGGTTTAAGCGAGGAAAAATATCGGGAGAATTTAAAAAGTTCAGCCGAAAAAAGAGCCAAGCTGGGTTTTGTTTTGCGGGCTTTGGCCAAAAAATGGACTTTGGAAGTTGAGCCAGAAGATGTCAGCGCGATGTCAGAAAAGATGTCGGCTAAATTAAGCGCGGGCGAAGAAATAGACGGCGTCGCCATAAAAAATTATTTATTATATCAAAAAACTGTAAAAAAAGTTTTAACAATGTTGGTCGATGGCCCCGCCTTTTTGGACCATGAACATTAAGTTCCATTTCCGCCTGCCCCGTAGTGAACACGAAGTGTTCTACTACTGGGGTCATTCCTACATTTTTCTCCTCCGTCATTCCCGCGTAGGCGGGAATCTATTACTAAATAATGTCATTATATAAGTCCAGCCATTTTGGATTATTTTTTTCTATTATTCTGGCCTTCCAAGCACGTTGCCATTTTTTTATTTGTTTTTCTTTCAAAATAGCTGAATCTGGATCTGTAAATTCTTCCCAATATACTAAATTATGAATGGAATATTTTTTAGTAAAACCATCGACTAAATTATTTTTATGCTCATAAATTCTTCTGACCAAATTATTGGTGGTGCCAATATATAAAGTACCGTGTTTTTTGTTGGCTAAAATGTAGACGTAATAACTTCCTTTTTTCATAATTGAAGTTTAATAGATTCCCGCCTACGCGGGAATGACGAGAAGAGAATAAATTTCCACTGGAGTTTATCCGTCAACTGGCGGACGGGGGAATGACAAATAAAAACATTGCCTCTAAAAGCCAACAGCTATAAACTATAAGCTAGTATGAAAATTGGCGCGCATGTTTCTATCGCGGGTGGTTTAACTAAAGCCATTAAGCAAGCGCAAGCTTGTGGGGCAGAGTGTTTTCAGATATTTTTGCGTTCACCCCGAGGCGGTCGGCCGCCAGCTTTAACAGTTCAGCAGATAAAAGAATTTAAAATCGTTTTAAAGGCCTCGGGGTTAGGACCGGTTTTTGTACACGCTTCGTATTTGGTCAATTTAGCTTCAGAAAAAAAATCAGTCGTGGCTTATTCTCTTTTTAGTGTCAGGGACGATTTGGAGCGGGCTTCTGTTTTAGGGCTGGAGGCAGTTGTGGTTCATACAGGGAGCGCGGTTGGGATTACACACGAAGCGGGTTTAAAAAATGTTGTTAAAAATGTGCAAAAAATTTTAAAAGGCTACAAAGGTTCAGCCAAATTGCTTTTGGAAATTTCGGCCGGGAGTGGCGACTGCGTCGGGCGAACGCTGGAAGAATTGGCAGGATTTTTAAAACAAATAAAAAACAAAAAAGTTGGCGTGTGTTTGGACACAGCGCATTCTTTTGCTTCGGGTTATGATTTGGCATATGAAGTTGGTGTTAAAAAATATTTTTCGTCCGTGGAAAAATTAATTGGTTGGGATAAAGTTGGTTTGATACACGCTAATGATTCCAAAGTGGCTTTGGGTAAATTGGTGGACAGGCACGAACATTTGGGCTTGGGGGAAATTGGCGAGCCGGGTTTAAAAATATTTTTTGCGCGCCAGGAATTAAAAAATAAATGCGTAGTTATAGAAACGCCAAAAGAAAAAGACGACAGCGATATAAAAAATCTAAAAAAGTTGCGCGCTTGGCGGAAATAAAAAATCTCGCCAAGCTAAGAGCGTGGTGAGCTAGTTCGTCATCCCGGGCTTGACCCGGGATCCAGAAATAAGAAATAAAAAACTCGCCGAGGCTATGCTCGGCGAGGATCTTTCATTTTTGTTTATTTATTTAAAATCCACATAGAAGATTACAATACAGCTATCTTCCGCAGAAAGTTCAGCTTTAGAAATAACTACAAAACCTTCTTTTTTGACCGAGAGCCCAGTTTTTTGCCCGTTGGCAATCGTTAAAGAAAATTCTCCAAAGCTATTGGTTTCGGTCACGATTTTATCGTTGACTAAAATCAAAGCACCATCGACAGGAAAACCTAATTTTTCAATAACTTCTCCTCGAATGTAGCAAGGAGAATCTTCTTGTTGCCAGCTCTGCCATTGTGCAAACAGAGCTAGAACAATAATGACGGCCATCAGAACAAGTTGTGATTTTTCCAAAGATATTGGTATTTTCATCAGCACCACCTAATTTGAAAGTGTTAGTTTACCAATGATGCTGACAAGGTCGCTGACGGCGTTGTAAGCAGATACGGGAATTCCGACGAAGTCCATAATACTACCTTCGAGCCCCATTGAGCCACGGTTTTGAAAAGGCAGGTAAGAGATGAAAAACATTATCTCGTCTTTTGTTCCGAATCCGCCCTTCATCAATAAGCCAGCTCGTGGCTTATAGCCGTCGCGAGCGGCAATACCAGCTCCTAGTTGGAAGAAAGCCGAGAGGCCATTCAGACCAGTTTGAACTCTGAATGGCGGTTCAATCCGAGGACCAACGAAAAAGTAGATCAACGTTGGTCTTTCATCTATAAAGATATCCCGCGATTTTGTTGTCGCCTGATTTACGCCGACCTCGGCAAAAATGTACAAGTCATCATCGATGAGAATTTCAGACAATATATGCACAGCTACGTGAGTTAATTTGCCATCGGTCGCAAGACCAGCCAGCACCCTGAAAGCCTGGGGCTTGGGGGAAGTGCTCTTGTTCAGCCAAGTGCTCAATTGTACCGAGTCGAGCCTTTTGCTAAAAGCCAGACTGCCTGCCTTTGGTGATTTTCGCACCATTAGATCGTCTTGCGCTTGGCTACTCGCAACAAAGCACAAGAACAAAATTGAAACAGATGCAGATTTCCATGGCAAGCCTTTTAGATCGATAATTCCGACAATGAAGCCGAAGACAACGCTTACGAAAAGTGCGACCAGTTGTGTTGTTGGCACTTCAAAACAAGCACCAATAAGAAATACAATAAAGCCAACCAATGTAGCATGTGGCAAGTAGTCTGCCATTTTCCGTTGATCATTCATCTTGTCCTCCTCCATTGAGAGGCCAGAAGCCCACAATCATACGATTTCGAAAATAATCCATTTTTCTTTCGGTGTTTCTCCATTCCGTGAAATAGGCCGAAAGGCCGATCCCAAACAGAATAAAAAGAAAACTAATAATCTGCATAATCGCAGGTGGGGTTATTTCGGTGGTTGCCAAGATTGCAAAATCAACGATTATTAACAATGCGCCGAAACAAATTAAAGTCCCGACAAGAACACTTTCTTTTTTTGACATGTTTTTTCCTTTCTTAGATTTTAAAAGAGTTGTTACTATTGCTTATATTATAGCATATCCTTAATTATTTGTCAATAGGGTAGTGAAAAATTATCAAATTACCCAAATTTGCTTAAAATTATAGCAAAAGCAGTCAATTATAAAGAACAGCTTTCAGATAATTTTCTACTACCCTATCAATAGGGTATAGTTTGCTTGTTTTTAAAGGGTTTTTAAGCTAATTTAAAAAGTATGAAAGCGCTAGTTATTTCAGATATTCACGATAATTTAGCCAATTTAGAGGCCTTATTTACCAAGGTTTCTGACATAAAATTGTCTGAAATAATCGTGGCGGGCGATATTTGCAGTTTAGAAACGTTACAAAAAATTGCTCTGTTATTTCCAGTCAAAATCTGGGCGGTGGCTGGCAATGGTGATTATTTAAAAAATAATCTAGATGATGGCCAGATATTTTTTTCACTTAAACCATTTATTTTTGAAATAAAAAATCATAAAATCGGTTTGGCTCATACGCCAGTCGAAGCAAAAAATTTGTGGCAAGAAAATCAAACTTTAGATTTTATTTTTTACGGGCATACGCATTTTCCTAGTGTGGAAACTTGGGAAAAAACTTTAGCCATAAATTCTGGCAATTTGGCCGGGACACGCGCGCCAGCGACTTACGCGACGATTGATTTTGAAAAATCTCCGCCAGTTTTTAAACTGCATCGTTTATATGAATAAAAAAATAATTTTAGTAGTGGTTAAAGCTAACACCAAAAATAATTTAGTTGAATTTAAAAATGATAAATATTTAGTCAGTGTTAAAACCAAACCGATCGAGGGGCAAGCGAATTTAGCCCTAATAAAAATTTTAGCGGAATATTTTAAAACACCTCAAAAAAATATTCAAATAATTTCTGGCCATAAAAGTAAAAATAAAAGAATCGTTGTGTATTTGTGAACTGTCATCGCGAGCCGTAGGCGTGGCGATCTCTATATGTAGGGATTGCTTCTCCGCCAGCTGGCGGATCGCAATGACGGTGTTAGGGATTTTCTAAATTCCAATTTTTAACCTAAATGCTATAATAAAAATATGGATTTATATTTGGAAACTCTGGCTAGTTTTGTGGAGCAGGGTAAAAGCCAGCCCCAGCTTTTTAATTGGCCGAAAAATGTTAAAAAACCGACGGCGGTTTGGGTTTTTGGCATGGGTGGTTCGGCTTTGCCGGCAGAAATATTTTTTAGCGCAGGCCGAGTATCGGTGCCTTTAATATTGGTTCGGGATAGCCAAAATTTTACAAAATGCGCGCCCACGGACTTATTGGTTTTTGATAGTTATTCTGGCACGACCGAAGAAGTCATAAGCGCGGCTAAAAAAATTGGCGCTTCTCATCGCGGTCCCAAAGCAGTTATTGCAGGCGGTGGTTTGTTGGCACGCTGGGCGCGCGATAAAAAATGGCCCTTGGCGCTTTTAGATATTTCGCAAAATCTTTCAGGTCAGCCACGGCTTGGTCTGCCTTTACAGCTTTCTGCTTGGCGCGAACTTTTAGCAGTTTATAATTTAACAGATTTAAAATTATCGGCTTGGCAAAAAATGTTGAGCGCGACACCTCAACCAAAAATTTTACCGACTATTTCCACGATGGCAAAAAATTGCGCGCGCTTTCCGTGGTTAATTTCTGGCGATACTAGTTTAGCCGGCGCTCTACATGCTTTTGCCAATATGGTCAACGAATCGGGCAAACATCCGGCGCAGTGGACGACTTGGCCGGAAGGCGCGCATCATTTGCCAGAAGCTTGGTCGGATTACGCTGAAAGTTGGGCGGGTTGGTTTTTTGCTCGCCCGAAAGCTTCACCGCAAGCGCTCAAAGCAGTGCGGCTATTATCCAAACCCTTTGAAGACAGTTTGACCTTGGCGGTTTCGGCAGATCCTTTGCGGGCCTCGTTGGATATAATTTGGCGTGGAGCTTATGCCGCTTATTTTTTGGCGCAAGCCAAAAAAGTTGACCCTTTGACCGTACCTTCAATTACCGCTTACAAAAAAGCCAAGTAGTTTAAGCCTAGACAAACGGTCAAAATTAAGAGAAAATGGGAGCGCCTCTCTTAGAGGCGAATTAGAAATTTTAAATGGGAATTGTTCTAAATTCTAGATTCCAAATTCCAAATTCTATTTATGTCTGCTGTTGTAGATGAAATTAAACAAAGATTAGATATTGCCCAAGTTTTGGGCGAATATATCCGTTTGAATAAAGTCGGTCCGAATTTTCGGGCGTTGTGTCCTTTTCACAATGAAAAAACGCCGTCGTTTCATTTGGATTATTATAAAGGCCTGTGGCATTGTTTTGGTTGTGGCAAGGGTGGCGATTTGTTTACTTTTGTGCAAGAAATGGAGCGTTTGGATTTTCCCGCGACTTTAAAACTTTTGGCAAAAAAAGCCGGCGTGACTTTACCAGAGAGCGCCAATTATAGCGCGCCCAGCACCAAAGTTTATGAACTTTTGGAAGAAGCCACCCTTTATTATGAAAAAAATTTGTGGTTGCCACTGGGCGCTGAAACTTTAAAATATTTAAAAAATCGCGGCGCTCGTGAAGAAATGATACGGGAATTTCATCTGGGTTTAGCTTTAAATAATTGGGATTCTTTATATGTTCATTTACGGCAAAAAAATTATTCCGACGATGATTTAATCAAAGCGGGCTTGTGTTTAAAAACTACCAAAGGCAATTTAATAGATCGTTTTAGGAATCGTTTGATGTTTCCAATTCGCAATCAACATAATCAGGTCATTGCTTTTGCTGGCCGTCGTTTGAGTGACGCGGATTCAACCGAAGCCAAATATGTGAATAGTCCAGATTCATCTTATTATCATAAAGGTGAAATTTTATATAATTTGTCTTCAGCGCGAACAGCACGCCCAGAATTTTTGATCGTGGTGGAGGGCTACATGGATGTTTTAATGAGTCATCAAGCCGGTCTAAAAAATGTGGTCGCGTTGTCGGGTACGGCTTTAACCGAGCGGCAAGCCACGCTTTTGGCGCGGAGCGCGCCAAAAATTTATTTAGCGCTCGACCAAGACGAAGCCGGCCAAACCGCCACGATGCGTTCGTTAATTTCTTTACTAAAAACAGACGCCGAAATTTCTATTATTGAAATTACTGGCGCCAAAGACACGGCGGAATTAGTAGAAAAAAATCCCGTGGCTTGGTTGGAAGCGGTGGAAAAAGCTCAACCCTATTTAGAAGTTTTGTTGCAAAGATTAGCTTTAAAATATGATCAACAAAATGAAGCCGGGCGAAAAATTGCTCAAGATTTGGTGCCAATTTTGTCTGCGATTAGTGATTCTTTAAAACAAGCCTCGGCTTTTAAAATTGTGGCTTCGGCCGTGTCTTTGCCGGTGACCGCCTTAACTGAAGCCGTTCAGAAACATCAAAGTTTGGCTCCAGCCGAACAGGCCGTGGCGTTGGAGGGGGCGAGTCCAGAAATTATGGTCTTAAGGGGGCAGGAATTTTTGAGATCTCTGATGTTTTATCCCGAAGGTTTGGCGCTTTGTCCCGATGATTTAGGCAAATCTTTAGCCAAAAGCGGTTTAGCTGATTTGTATTTTGACCTAAAAAATGCTTATAATGCGTATAAGACAGAAGGCGCTAGAACCTCTTGGGTGGATTATGTCAGAAAGCTCTGGATCCAAGATGAAGTCAGCTATACTTTTTTGTTCGTTTCTTTGGAGCTTGAGCCAAGTTTTAGCACTAGCCAGCTTTTCAAGTTAGCTTTAAGGGGTATATATTTGCCGTATTTAAAGGAGCGCCAGCAAATTTTGATGGCAGAAATCGAGGCGACCGCGGACACTAGCGCGGCTGAAAAATTGGTCGCTGAATTATCTCAAGTGCAACAGCTTTATCATAGTTTTTCCAATTAATTTTTTATGGCCAAAGGTAAAAGCGCAAAAAAGAAGAAAAAGCTTTCTGTTAAAAAGAAAGTTATGAAAAAATTGCCAAAAAAAATGGTTAAAAAAAAACCAGTTAAAAAAATTATAAAAAAAATTAAAAAATTAAAAAAATCTAAAGTGAAAAAAGTCGCGGCTAAAAAGAAGGTCAAGAAAATTAAAGCGAAAATAAAAGCGCCTAAAGTGGCGCCACCCGAGCCGGCGGTGATTGCGACTTTAATCCGTAAAGGGCGTCAGCGCGGTTTTTTGACCGAGACGGAAGTTTTGTTAAGTTTTCCTTTTATTGAAGATTATCAATTTTTATACGATAATTTTTTAAATCAACTTGATGAAAATGGTTTGCGCGTGGTGGAACACGACGGCGGAGTCTTGCAGATGGGCGGCAAAGAAGATAAACCAGAAAAAACTATGGAGGACAAAAAAGCTTGGGCTGTCACGGATTTATACGATGACTCTATTCAAATGTATTTGCGTGAAATTGGTCGCGTTTCACTTTTGTCTTCAGAAGAAGAAGTTTCTTTAGCCAAACGGAAAGATCGGGGCGAAGAAGAAGCGCGACGCAAATTAATCGAAGCCAACTTGCGTTTGGTCGTATCTATCGCTAAAAAATTTATGGGTCCGGGTCGCGGTTTGTCGCTTTTTGATTTGATTCAAGAAGGCAATATTGGTTTGTGGCGAGCGGTTGAAAAATTTGACTATAAAAAAGGTTATAAATTTTCCACTTATGCGACGTGGTGGATTAAACAAGCGATCAATCGCGCTTTGGCCGACCAGTCGCGCACGATTCGTATTCCGGTGCATATGGTGGAAACGATTAATAAATTTCACCAGATTGAACGGCAGTTGATTCAAGATTTAGGGCGCGAACCATTGCCCGAAGAAATTGCCGCGGAAATGGGCGAGCCCTTGGACAAAGTTTTGCACATTATGAAAATTTCGCAAGAAACTGTGTCTTTGGAAGATAAAATTGGCGATTCGGATGACGACGATGAGGCCTCCTCGCGAATGGACTTTATTGAAGATACCAAAACGATTAGTCCAGACAAACAAGCAGCGATGCAACTGCTTAAAGATCATGTCAAAGAAATTATTTCTGAACTGTCTCCGCGTGAGCAGAAAATTTTAGAAATGCGGTTTGGTTTGGGCGATGGTATCTCGCACACTTTAGAAGAAGTCGGCCAAGAATTTGGCGTCACTCGCGAACGTATTCGGCAGATCGAAGCCAAAGCGCTAGAGCGAATCGAACAGCACGAATATATGAAAAAGCTGAAGGATTATTAAAGTTAGTTTTAAGTTTTAAGTTGAAAGTTTTAAGTTATCATTATGGGTAAAATAATCTTTACTCGTTTCGTCATTTCAGTTACGCCAGTTGGCGGATAAACTCCGGCGGGAATCATTTTATTTAGGTAGTTCTGATATGTTTATGTTTATAGTATCTCGCCATGCTTTATCTAGGTTACATTCATAGGCAACTTTTAGAGCATCAAATAAAATAGAATGAGCATCTGTAATTTTCCCAATTTTTGTTAAAAGTCTGGCAGTTTCAAGCATTTTTTCAATGTCAACTTCAACGCAATCAGTGGGGCCAAAAATTTCATTCAAGTATTTATTCAATGGTTCTAGATCGCGTAATTTTTCTTCAGGAACATTGGCTATTTCTCTTAATAAAGCCAGCTCTTGTTTTTCCGCGTCACTTTCTTTTGGGGGAGGAGATTCAAAAGGATTTTTCATAACTTTATTTTAGTGCAAAAAAACAACCCCGACCAGAGTCGGGGTTGTTTAAAAGGTTTTTTAAAAATTAACCCTTCTTTAAACGCAAAGTCGGGGCCAATAAAACCAAAATAGTGCCAAGCCAGTAAATCCAATTACCAAAGACATCAGGCGCAAATTTCAAGGTGATTAAAGAGTCCAAAACCAAAGCCACGACGACCCAGGATAAACCCAGGGCCAAAGCGTTGTTGATGTTGGTCGGTTTAGCATAGCCAGCCAAAAGAAAAGACAAAACGCCGGTAATGACGGCAATAATCAAATCCATATTTTCGGCCGGATACAATTTATAGGCCATGAAAAAAGAAATGAGCGCGAACATAATCGCCCACAAGAGCGCGCCATAACCAATAGTTTTTTTCCAATCCATATAATCACCTCCTTTTCTTAATTTAAGTCTACTTTGTTTTAATGGTCTTGCCTTGTGTATGATTTTTTTCCACAAGTTTACCGGCGGCAATCTCTAGCGGGTCGGCTGGGCGCAAATTCGCGATCATTTTTGGGGTTAAAATTTTAAAATGCGGACTATCGTCTAAATCTTCGGCAATTTGCCATAAATCGTAGTCGGCCCAAAGCCAATCTGTTTCAAAGTGCAACAAGTTGAAAGGTTGTGAATACGCGCGCAAGGTTTTTTTGCCAGAATCTAAAAAGTATTCATGAAAGTAAGATAGTGCCAGCTCTCGAATGGTTTGATAAATTGGTTCGCGGTATCTTAAAACGGCGTGTCCTGTTTTAGACAAGGCCCCCCAATGGCCATATTTTTTAAACAAGACCACGACATGGTCATAGTCTGGCGTGGAAGTTTTCAGGTCAAGTAATAATGGTTTTTGTCCTTGAAAATATAAAGCGGCCGCGCCAACAAAAGCACCTTCTAGGCAGTGAGCTTTTTTGGCTTGTAAGGTTTTTACAGCCGAGCGACAAGTATTCCAATCACTGCCGGCATTGAGGGGCAGGTCATTTAAAAAATCTTGGATTTTTTTAGCCGTAGTTAGTTTTGCCAAAGGTTTTAATTCAGGATAGGTTTTTAATAATTTTTGAACTCGGTTCATATTTAAATTATAGCATGACTTGCCGGCAATATTTTCCTCCGCTACAATCTGGTAGTATGAAAAAATATTCAGTCTTTTTATTGGTCGGGCTTGTGGCAATTTTTTTAAGCGGCTGTACTGGGCCCTTGTCAAAAACTAGTCAGCCCGAAAATAAAACTTCTGAAACTCCCCTTCTTTCCCCTAATAATATGACTACTCCTAGTGAAAACAGCGCGGAAAAATATTCTGGCGCGACTTTTGAAACCAGTTTAGGTAATTTTACTATAAAATTTTATGAGAGCGTTTCGCCCAAAACTGTGGCGAATTTTATCAAATTGGCCACCAGTGGTTTTTATGATGGCACTCGTTTTCATCGCGTGATTAAAGATTTTATGGTTCAAGGCGGTGATCCTTTAAGCCAAGATACAAAAATGGCAAGTCGCTGGGGCACGGGCGGACCCGATTATAAATTCGCCGATGAGTTTAATCAGCACAAGTTGGTGCGGGGTTCTCTGGCTATGGCGAATTCTGGTCCCAATACTAACGGCAGTCAATTTTTTATTGTCACCGCTGAAGCGACCCCGTGGCTGGATGGAGTCCATACAAATTTTGGCGAAGTTTCGTCAGGATTAGAGGTGGTTTTAAAAATTGGTAATGTTAAAACAGGCGCGGGCGATCGACCGACTGAAGATGTTATTTTGAAAAAAGTAATCTTGGTCAAGTAAAATTTTTAGACTAAAAAATTGTGAGGGTAAGTTATGACTAAATTGCGTTTAGCTTTATTAATTTCTGGTTCAGGCACAACCATGGAGGCAATAATCAATGCCTGCCAGAGCGGGCGACTAAATTTGGAACCAGCGCTGGTTATAGCCAGTCGCGCCGAGGCGGGCGGTTTAGAAAAAGCGCGCGCTTTGGGTATTCCTGCTGAAGATATTTTAGTAATTTCAAAAAAAGAGCAGGGAGAAAATTGGGGTCAAACGTTGGTGGAAGCGTGTCAAAAACGGAGCGTTGATATTGTTGGCCAATACGGTTGGTTGCCTTTGACGCCAGCTCTTTTAATTGAGGCCTATCAAGATCGTATGATAAATCAGCATCCCGGGCCATTGGATCCGGGTCGGGCGGATTTTGGTGGACGCGGGATGTATGGTCGAGCGGTTCATTGCGCGCGGCTTTATTTTGTTCGGAAAACAGGTCATGATTTTTGGACCGAAGTGACGGCGCAAAGAGTGGCTTTAGAGTTTGACCGAGGCGCAGTTTTAAAAACAAAACGGATCGAAATTTTGCCCAGCGATGATGTGGCTATTTTGCAAAGTCGGTGTTTGCTCTATGAACACGAAACGCAAATTGAGGCGCTGGCGGATTTTGCTTCAGGCAATGTCACAGAAATTAAACGGGCCGAGCCATTGGTGCGGGCTGATGAACTAGCTATTTTAACTGAAGCCAAAATGGTCGCCACCACCCTTTATCCAAAGGGTTGATTTTTTATCAAAAATATTTTAGACTATCAAACATTGTTCTTTTTATTTTTATATTCCGGGGCCAGTTTTTTGGCTGGTACGGGATGTTTAATATTCCGGGGTAGTCCGTCGGTTGACGGACAGTTGGCTGGAATGCTAGTTGTTCATTACAATTTAATATATGAGCTTTTATGTTTATGCTATTTATAATAAAGTTAGCGATAAAATTTATATTGGCCAAACTAATAATTTGGAAAGAAGATTACAGGAGCATAATAATCAGGATTTAAAAGTTGGTGGCAAATATACTTCAAAATATAATGGTCTATGGGTAATATTTTATTCTAGAGAATATGATAGTAGAAGTGGAGCTATGTTAAAAGAAAAACAATTAAAAAGCTCTCAAGGCAGAATATTTTTAAAAAAGATATTGAATGAGCGTGGAGCTCCGGGGTAGTCCGTCGGTTGACGGACAGTTGGCTGGAATATTTAATTTTTGTATAATGAATGGTTATAGAGGAAGGTCAAGCTCCGGGGTAGCTCAGTGGTCAGAGCAGTTGGCTGTTAACCAATTGGTCGTGGGTCCGACTCCCACCCCCGGAGCTTGGTCTTTCTTTAAAATATATTTATCACAGGGTAGTCCGTCGGTTGACGGACAGTTGGCTGTTAACCAATTGGTCGTGGTCCGCCAGCTGGCGGATCCCACCCCCA